>OLHY01000103.1_pt1 | contig 29950 bp, 20 predicted proteins | sample 1609411 | NCBI WGS metagenome assembly OLHY01 (sample SAMN05416817, study PRJEB24817) | seawater metagenome | isolation source: Sea water | place: Canada:Atlantic | collected 2013-07
TATTGAACCCATCCAGACTAACGCAAAATCTGGCCCGGTTTGAGTAACTCGACCACTTCAGACTCTTTCTACGTCCCCCTTTGGCCCTTCTAAGCCGTCTTTCTGATTCTTTAATGCCCACTCCCTACAAAGTTTAGGTTCTTCGACAAAAACAGTGGAATTGAGGTAAAAGGACAATCATGAAAAGATAGTGCCTTCATGGATATTGAGAAGACACTGCATGGGCTATTAGGTTTGGATGAGCGTTGGGAAGTCAGAGCCGTTGAATTTGATCAACAATCAGATCGCTTCTTTATGGTGGTTGTGGAAACACCTCAGCTTTGGGAGCGGGAGATTTGCCCACATGACACCTGTAAATCAACAGACATCACATGCCATGACCATACTCAGACACGCTGTTGGCGCCACATGGATGTGTTTGGAAAACGCTCTGAGATTCTGTGCAATGTTCCGCGTGGAAAGTGCCATTCTTGTCAGCGGGTTTATCGGATTAAGGTGCCTTGGGAAGGCAAAGGAAAACATTTCACGACAGCTTTTGAGGGTTTTGCTCTAGCACTGATGCGGGAGATGCCAGTAAGCAAGGCATCAAAGATTATCGGGGAAACTGATCAACGAATGTGGCGAATGCTCTTTACGCATGTTGATGCAGCATACTCCCAGCTGGACATGAGCGATGTCATATGGATTGGTGCCGATGAACTTTCTGCACGCAAGGGCCACGATTGTCTGACCGTCTTTGCAGACCTTCAGGCAAAAAGAGTAGTATTTGCTACAGAGGGTAAAGATGCCACCACCTTTCAACACTTTGCAGATGAGCTGTATGCGCATAATGGGCACCCAAAGGCAATCACACAAGCGGCCATTGATATGAGTCCAGCATACCAAAAGGGAATCCGGGATAACCTTGGAAACCCAAAAATCGTTTTTGATAAATTACATACGGTTGCATTGATCAACGACGCGGTGGATAAAGTGCGACGAACTGAAGCACAACAAGGAGACAAAGTTTTCAAAAAACAACTCAAAGCAAGCCGTTGGCTTTTCCGCAAAAAACCAGGAAATCTGACAAAGAAACAAGCGCAGGATCTGGAGTCACTGGATTTGAAAAACCTGGCAACAGGCGTCGCCTATCAGATGCGATTGAATTTTCAACAAGTGTATAGAAGTCGCAACGAGGAGACGGCTCGAAAGCATTTTCTTAAATGGACTAAATGGACTAAATGGGTAAAACGCAAAGCTTCAAAAATGGGCCCCTTGTTAATCCCAATGGCAAAAGTAGCCAAGAGCGTTGAAAAATATTTAGAAGGAATACTTGCACATTGGAAGCAGGGATTGACAACCGCGTTTATGGAAGGTTTGAACAGCGTATTTAGCGCGGTCAAAAGGAAAGCACGTGGTTATCGCTCTTCAGCCTATATGATCACCATGCTGTACTTTGTTGCTGGAAAACTACGTATCCCAACACACTCAACCCACTGAAAGTATCGAAGAACCAAAGCTTAGCAGTGTCCTGTAAAGTTTGTGGTTTCCCTGAAAGCAGGGCTGGGGCTGCTTTGTGTTTTGCTCTATTCCAAACTGCCTCGTTCTCTTGATTCTTTCTCCTCAATTTTGACCACTTGTCCATGAATTCTATCAAATAATCTTGTTCACTCATGGTAACATCAAGGTATGGGGTTGATAGGTCAAACCACCGTTTGTGGACATCCGATTTCCATTCCCAGTGACCTGACTCCCCAAAAAATGGACATGTCAAAAGTAAAGTTCTTCGCCTCCTGTCTGCTTATAACATTCTAAGTGAGACAAATTGTTTACTTTTATCAAAGATAATCTCGAACTCACCTTCAACGCCATCAACAGTGACCCATTGACGAAGATGTTTCGCTCGAAACTGAATTGTGAATCCTTGATGCGTTCGCACCCGAACAAACAATTTATGTCCTTGGTAATATGCGAGAAATTCTTCTTTCGTTAATTTTAAATAGAACTGGACCTTGGTGCTCATAGAACCGCTTCTCCTCTTTGGTTCATAGCAGCCATTGTTTTGGGATGCCAACAATTTCCCGCATACGAATGAGTTGCAGCGGCAGCTTTGATGTAGGGATTGGCGGCGGCGGTGACGAAGGTGGTGAAGACGGCATCACTTTGATTTAATCCTGATCCTTCCTCGACGGTTAAGAAACCATATCTAATTAACCTGTTCCAATAAACGATTTAAACTTCGCATTCCATATAAAGAAAATTACATGCTCAAAGCCTCTTTTTATCTCATTTCTGGGGCTTGTTCCATGGTGGACACTAAATGTACGCCACGTGATTTCAAATCTTCAACTTCGTTCTGTGACAAAATTCTATAAGAAACGCTGAAGTGAGAGGTGCTTCCGTCCGCTTGATAGATTCGGTGAACCTGTCCAGGAAGATGTCGAGTAGTCGGGTTTGAACGAGATGCACGCGAGGGTAATTTATGGGTTGATCTCTTGAACGCCTCGAATAGTAAATACGGACTGTGTTCACCAAGACCATGAATCACGACATCTCCGTGAGTTAAATTGGAAGCTATTTCGTTGCCAATCTGATGTCGGTGATCTAACTCGGAACGGTACAAGTGTGAACTGGTGATTAAACGGCCACTCGGTCGCAGTGTGTCCGCACTTGCCTGGAACGCAAAATAATTTATCAAAAGAATCAAAAAAATCATGGCGAACATTTTTGTTCGGTTTGGTTTCAGAGTTGCCAAATAGGATATGGAAATAGCTAGGGGGATATAAATTGAAATGTAGTGTCTTGCGCCTCCCGGACGTGATAACCAGAAAATCAAGGCAGGCAACACCCAAAGAATCAGCATTACTGAAAGCCTTCGATACGATGCATTCTTGCGAGCCATGGAAGTTAGCGCAAAGGCTCCAAGGGGGATCGTCAGGAATCCAGCGCCACAGATTAACCTACCTATCGCAGTTGAAGAAAAAAGTGTTTGAAGCGCCATTGGCCACCTTGAGTCCCAATTTTGCCAAAAATCTTTTGCAGGTCCGGCTGCAGAGAAATGAGATGCAAAAATGGCTCCCCAAACAAAGGCGATGACTGCGATGATTAAAATAAAAACAGAGATCGAGGTGAGCTTCTTTTTTCGTTGGTAGTATGCGATCCCGAAAAGAGCAGGCACTAAAGCAAGAACATCAATTTTCAGAAGTACGGCAGCGATAAAAAAGAGAGATGAACAAATCAAGGGGCCTCTTCTTATCTCGATGCCACTCAATGACGTTTCAAAGAGGTATAAAGCTGCCATGAAAAAAGCAAGTGCTATCATTGTTGGAAACCCGACTATGCTTGATTGCCAAAACACAGGACAAAATTCGATAATCAATACAAAAGTTAAAAGAGCATAATAAGACTGAAACCAGCGGTAGATGAGGGCAGTTCCAATGGCCACAACAGCTCCTCCGGATAACAGGCTAACCCATGTTAAAAGCGATGGGATTGAACTGATCGTGACAATCCCTTTTTTGAGCATGAAAGCGATCGCGTAAATATAGGCAGGACTCGATCGTATACGATATCCAGTGAGGGAGTTCTCCCCCTCCGATGCAAGGATGGCCGCATCAATAACAAGGCGAGCGGCGTCTGGCTCTCCCAAGTGTTCAAAAAAACAGAAAGAATAATGAATAACACAGTGCAATATGAATAATATGGTTAGTGTTATGTGAAGGGTTTGGAGCTTGCCGGGCCCATTTTTTGACTCTGCATCACTAGAAATATATTGAGTCATTTACTATTCCTCAGGATTGCTTAAAGAAATTTCTCGCACAACATAAGGAGGTCGATGCCGAGTTTCGAGAAAAACCCTGGCTAAATATTCACCATGCACCCATAAGATCGTCAACTGAATACCTGCCAGAAAAATCACAACGGATAAAAGGCTCGTCCATCCTTGTTCCAACTCGAATCCAAGTAATCTACAAGTAATGGCATACATCATATAGATCAAAGAGAACGTCACTGACAAGAGCCCTAAAACACCAGAGACTCTCAAGGGCACAACGGAGAAACCACAAATACCATCGAATGCCAGTGTCAGCATTTTCCTGAGGTTGTATTTGGAATTTCCTTGTTCCCTGACACCGGCATCGTAATCCAAGTAAGAGCGCTCAAACCCAAGCCAAGGAAGTAAACCACGATGGAATCGAGTTGATTCTCGACATAGCTTCAATGCTTCCCTTACAGGTTTTGAAATCAGAAAAAAATCTGCTGAACCAATTTCTAGATGAACATTTGTGAGGCGATTGAAGATTGAATAAAAAAGAAAACTGGTAGTCCTCTTGAAAAAGCCTGTGGCGGCTGCATCGTGTCTTCGTGTGAGCACTATGTCGGATCCATTCCGCCACGCTTCAATCATTTTCGGTATAAGTTCCGGAGGATGCTGAAGGTCTCCATCCATCACGATCACGACGTCACCAGTCGCATGGTCCAGCCCTGCCATAACAGCACCTTGATGTCCGAAGTTTCTGCTTAGTCTTATTATCCCAACCTTTGGGTCATTTTTTATCAAATCACCAATAATTAAAGGTGTATCATCGCTGCTGCCGTCGTCTGAGAAGATAACGGAAAACTGACAAGTAATTATACTGAGATGCTCTACAAGTTTGCGATAGAGAGGGAGAATGTTGCCCGCTTCATTATGCACCGGTACTACAACACTGATTGTGGGGTTGTCCTTTTTTCGAATAGAACAAGTCCTGTCATCGAGGGTCGTGTTTTGGCTGTTGGGAAGTGTCATATTTATATGTTACAAGGTCTTGGGAATTTGTGAAATCTACTCATCGTTTCATTTTAACCAAGTGCTGGTATGTAAGTTCAAAATTGTTTGTTGGTCTGCAGATAATGACACACCTCATGATTATTGATTGCCATGGATGTTCATCTGTCCCATCGGGTCCGGCCTACGGCGATCGAAAGCTCGTTTTAATGTGCGAAATCAGCTGATGTTACATAGATGATTGATCATGCAGTCTTTTATGTCGATCGAATCGCTGTTCAACGTCCTACGGCTCAGGCAACTGAAATAAAACCGCAACCTATCGATTTAGTTTTTCAACCGCGCAGCGACGAACATCGTGTCTCCCAGATTGAGCCAAAAACCCCAACGTCCAATGATGCTATTTCCAACAAGGCGATTCAAAGGCCTTACCAGTGTTCCCATTGCTCCTTGCCGCATGGCGATAGTGCCGATGATATTCTTGAAAGTGTGATAGTAAGAAGCAGTTTCTATTGAGATTACCTCAAAACCATTATTCTCGAGCATTCGTGTCATTGTATTTCTTGAAAAGTATGAAACATGAGTGGGAGGGTGGATTTGCCTCCAATTTTTGCCTCTAATGCGAGCATTCAAGGCAGTTAAATCGCCCGTTGTAATGAAAAGATAACCTGATGGCTTTAGTAAGTCTGCAGCCCGTTGAACGTATTTATCAGGTCTGGTGAGATGTTCGATAGTGTCCCACATACATACATTGTCAAACGTTGCATTACCAAAATCATGGATTAAAAAATCACCGCACACTGCCTTCACACCAAAACGATCAACGGCGTTGCGGACGGCCTCGCCTGCAACATCAATCCCAAGAGGGTTACGAATAAGAGTCTTCGCTTCATCCAGGAAAAAACCGTAAGCTGAACCGATTTCAAGCAGTTGCTCACCTAGAGCATTATGTGAGGCCATTTGATCAAGATGCCGTCGCATTGAGCGTCTCAGCGCTACTTCTTGACTTAAGTAGTCGATGTATTCACCACCATGGAAATAATCAGTGTCATATAATTTCGCTAGCTCATCAGGATCCGCTTTGTCATAAAAAACAAATCCACAGTCCTGACATTCCAGCAAAACCGACCATTTTGTGAAGTGATCGTTACCACCACACACAGAGCATGAAATACAATTACTCATCATTTAGCTAATTAGTTTATTTAGCGGGGATCGCATTTCCGGACCTTGTCGGAACGACTATAACAGTTACAATATCAGATATGATAATGCTTATGATGAATTTTGATTTAGATCAGATGAGGTTTCAATTATAATTTTTTATATTAAGGGTTTAGTGAAATGCATGTTGCCCTGGCTTCAGTCACGAATACCGATGGTGTGCTGGATATTTCCAGCGGTGCGTTTGCGCTCTGCACCAAGCTGTCTATTCTTCTAATGGTGAAGGAGCATTTCTCCATTGGTCGGTGGCTGCCCATAGATTTTCAGGGCTTAACGACTCCCCGTATTTCAAAAAGCGAACACTTCCATCAGCAAATGCAAAGTTGGATCCTCCATCCCGAGATGTATCACCGGAAGCATTGTGTTTATTTTGATCGATCGCTTCTACATCGTTTCCATCTCCTTAATAAAAATCCATATGCACATCGTATCGTTCCTGTTTTTTTTCACCGAACATGATTGTTTCGGAAGGAAAACGGACACTGGACAATTTCATGGGTTTGGAACCTGTCCATTTCCTGAATTCCTCAAATTCTTTTTTGGATAAGGTGATTGCAAAAAAATCATTGAAGCCATTGATGATATAGCTCCTTTTTTGAGTTTCCTCTGCTTCAAAACGATCGGAGGGGCAGATCACTATCTCTGGGTTATTATGATAGGGTAGCAGCGCACTGATCCAATTGGGCCCTCCTGAAAGCCGTGGAGGAATTTTATTATCAAAATCATCAGCATACATGCTCAAAGCCAAATTAATCTGTCGCAAATTACTGCTGCATTTGACTTCTCGGGCCTTTCCCTTGGCTTTCGACAATACCGGTAGAAGCATTCCGGCCAGAATGGCAATAATCGCAATGACTTCTAATAACTCAATGAGCGTGAAAGCACGTAACAGCCTCTTTTGGGTTTTCTTATTTATTTCCAGCATGTTGAATAATAAGCAAAATGAGGTTCATCTTTCTGACGATGAAACACCTAAGTCATCCTTGCGCTTGCTGACATATTACAACCCTGTTTTGTAATTAAAGCAAATTGCATTATGATCTCAAGTATTGTAACCAACCTTGTTACCGGTCATGCACACTGACTAGATAAAAAAGAGGGAGACGAATGCCGTCATGCTTAAAATTTTGATAAATAATCTAATCACTGGCATTCGTCTGCTTCTCCTGTCCATGTGTTGTGCCGGCGTCACATTTCTTGACGAAGAAGTATTGACGGCTGAGCTCAACCGAACGGATGGAATACAATTCAATGAAATTCTAGCCTCAAATCTAACTGGATTAAAAGATGAGGACGGCGATACCAGTGATTGGTTGGAGATAAAAAATATCAGATCTCAAACTCTAAATTTGTCCGGCTACTCTCTGACAGACAATGCGAGCGTTCGCAGGAAATGGCCCTTACCAGATCAGGATATTCCTCCTGGAGGATACTTTTCGGTCTGGATGTCAGGCAAGGATTCCAATCAAAGTGACTTATCAGATTCGAACCCTTTGCGTAAAACTTCTCCCTTCTCAGTGCACACAAATTTCAAGTTAAAGAAAAAAGGAGGAAGCCTATTTCTCATTAATCCAGCTGGCGACACCATCGATGAAATTCACTATCCCAGACAATACTCCGATCATTCATTTGCTCGCTCAACTGATCCGACGACAAAATGGGGTTTTTATTTGATCCCAACCCCCGGAAAAGCGAATGAAGGCAGGCCTCTAAAGCAGTTCGTAAAAGAGCCCTCCTTTTTTCCTTTACCGAGTGTTGTCTACGACGAGGTAGAGGTTCATCTCAACGTCAAATCCATCGATACTGTAGAGCTACGCTATACGACAGATGGGAGTCTTCCAACTGGAAGCAGCTTGCTGTATGATGGCACAATCAAGATCACCAAGTCGACGACCCTTCGTGTTGCTGCATATATCGAGCAAGAACGTGTAAGCCCTATTGCTACTGGTACCTACTTGATTAAGCCAGAATCCAAGTTGCCATCCCTTTCGATCACTTTACCCCCGGCTGATTTCAAGGAAGTTCATATGAGTCGTCAGGCCAGCGGACGAAAAAGTGAGCGGCAGGCTTATTGGGAATATTTCAATAAATCAGGCAAACGCATCGAAGCGACTGGATTTGGGCTCCGACTCCATGGCGGAGCGGGACGTAATGGGGGCTTACATACGAAAAAATCCTACCGTGTCTACTTTCGTAGCTCATATGGTCAAAGTCGATTGAATGGAAATATCATTCCCGATGCTTCTGTAAAAGCTTTTGACAAGCTGGTGTTGCGTGCGAGTTCCAACGATCGAGCACCCCACGGATCCAGTATTCGAGATCAAGTTATTCGCGACCTCCACCTTGAAATGGGTGGAGTTGGTGCGCACGGCTCCTGGTGTGTGCTGTATGTCAATGGTGTGAATCGGGGAGTTTACAATGTAACAGAACGGATGGATCAAACCTTTTTGTCCTCACACCTTGGGGAGGGTCAATTTGACGTTATCAAGACAGGGGAGACCGTGCTTGACGGTAACAAGCAAGCGTGGGATCGCCTCAACCACTTTCTGCGGACAACACAATTCTCCGATGCTGCAAATTATGAAGAACTCAAAAGACGGGTGGATGTCGAAAATTTTACTTCCTACGTGATCCTCAATCTATGCATGCAGAATTTTGATTGGCCGCATAATAATTGGTATGCTGCTCGGCGTATACCAGATGGCAAGTGGATCTTCATGTGCTGGGATGCTGAATGGGGGCTGGGTTACCGGCATCCGCATTCCGGGGACGCCCCAATCGGTATCGACCTGGATCCTTATGCCTTCATGGATAGTGGAGGTGCATACGGGCATGGATTGATCAGGACTTTATTTCTGGCCTTGCTCAACAACGAAGCTTATCGAAAATATTATCAGCAAGAAGTAACACGATATTTGAAAGAGTCATTATCGACCGAGAATATCCTGCGTCTCATACGGTATCACCGAGATGCGATTGAAACTGAAATGAAGAAGGAGTATGAGGCTAATGGAAGTCGAATCAAACGATGGCATGATCAAATCCATCAGATAGAGGTTTTCACCAAGAAGTGTAACACATATTTCAAACGCTATACCGATGAGTATTTTGAACCCGTGATTCAATTCACCGAAAACAAACGTCTAGCACTAGTTGAGTCTGTAAATGGTGAAAGGTATGTTTTTTATCGGGGAGACAATGGTCAATTATATCATTTTTCTTCCACCCTAAAGGGCAAGTCTTGGCTGGAAACTGCAGTTTACTTACCCAAAGGGGCTCCTTCAATTGTTGGAAATCCAGCTGCCTATTCTCTGGCTTCTGGAAAGCTGATTGTAGTTTATCGTGGCAGAGATAGAGGTCTGCATGAACTCACAGCCTACATGCAAGATCAGGGACTCAGCCAGTGGTCCTATTCAAATCTAAGTTCAAGTTTAACGCTTCCACCTGCCATTCACGATCCAACCGTCATTGTCGCAGATGGCACACCTCATGTTTTTTATCTAGATGAAAATTTCCAACCACAAGAACTCTGGTTGAATAGTGTCTGGCATCATCATCCATTACCAGTAACGCCTCGTCCCGGCGGTGATATCACTGCCACAGCGACCGCTGGTGGCATTTACGTCACATATCGAACAGTTTTTGGAGCACCCTGCACTCAGCGTCTCGCAAGGAAAGATCAGAGAGAGGGCAAACGCTCCTGGCAGCATGAACTGGTGCTGCAAGTTCCGGCAGCAGGAACGCCAGCGGGCTTAATGGCTGATGGGAAATGGCGAGTTATTTTTAGACCAGCCAAGGCCTGGCCCCTTCGTCAACCATACGTATTTCATTGGGATGGCCCCCAGGGTAAAGGTTATCAGGACTACAAAGGTTCTCGCGCCGGGCTTATCGAAGCTCGAAAACAGCGGCATCGATTTTGCCACTTGCAACCGATTATATCCCCCTCAGGTCATGCCACAGGAAGCCCAATTATCCTTAGCAACCCGCGCCAAAACCGACACTTCGTCACCTACCGTGATTCCATGGGGCATTTGCAAGAAGCCTATTTAAGCCAAGACCACAACTCAGAGGAATGGCAGATACAGGATATAGTGTATCTTTCGAATGCACCTGCAGCAATGAGTGATCCGGTTGGGATGGCTGCACCGACTGGGAACCGACGCTACTATATTTATTGGGGTGCAGATAAAAAACTTCACGAATTACACTTTGATGGGCGTTGGAATCATATCTCATTGCACACAACCGATTGACGTCTCATGGTCAGCCAAACTCTCAATGTCAGAGGCCACTTTCCTGATTTTGACAAACTCCCTGTAGCGCTTTACCTGATATTGTTATTCTACCTACCCACTATCAGGAAAGGGTTTTTTAGCGTGTTCATGCACAGTAAAAAATCTACATAACCACTCCGGAACTACCGACAAGGCTGACGCGGTGAACCGGTTTCAGGTTTAGTGAAAAGGACTGTATGTTTGCGGAAACATTAAATAGTGAAATCCGATGTCCTTCGTGACGTTAATCATCCAACTTCATGCACAAACTGGCATGTCTAAATGAGGAGCACTCTCTAATTCAATATCTGCTGTCTTTCGTATACGATTTACAATACTTTTTAGAATCAAAAACAGAGATGACAACCCTGCACAGACGCAAACTGCATTCAAATATTATTGATTGACCTTGAAACGGCCAAGGTGAATACGATTTGAGTCCGTCCAGCTTACCCACACATGGTCTCCACTAAGAATACTGCGAGGCATGCCGCTGGAAAAACTAGCATCGATCGTGCAGAGGATTTCCTGGCGCCTGACGTTTCCATTCGGGGAAACCTCTGCCATGCGAAGAACAGTCTGCTTTTTCTCCTTCCCAATCCAAATGGTATAAATCGCGTCTTTGGTGCAAACAGTTGAACAGCGACCTATTGGAGCATTTTTGTCAAGCACGAGATCCTTCCTTACATCTGATTGCTCTTGTTTGTAAATTTGCAGAATTACCTGCGGTTTACCCTGTATGACCGTGAATCGACTTATTGCAACCAGATCGCCGCTGCTGGCGATACTGGCTCCATTGACTGGGCATCCGGGCATCAGCCAATTGTCCTCTGCAATTTTCTCAGGTGCAGACCAGCCTTGCTCAAGGTCGGTAACGAAGCTGAAATCTCGTATTTCCTCAGCTGAACGATCTCTGTAAACAACCATTGGGCCGTCAGTAAGTTGAATGGCAGACGTTGGACAACAGGTGCATACATTTTGATCCAGCGTGCGTTCTTCTTTAATTTCGTTTCCTTCAAGAATCGCCGTGTGCAGCGCCATTTTCCCACTTGGCTTGGTCATCTTTCGTCCATCCAGCCAGAAGGCGCGCACGTTTGCACCATCAGGGATAAGCGAAACAAAGCCATGTTCCGTCTCGCTTTCATCGTCATGTAGCCAGCCCATTGGGCTCCATGTTTTACCGCGATCTGACGAGATCGTAATTCGGATACCATAGGCATATTGTTTACTGCTGATCCGTTCAAGCCAGTGAGCATATAGATCTCCGTTGGCTGCCTCGACAATGGACGGTATGTCCGCCCAGTTCGAAAACATTTTTTCAGAAGCTGCAATCAGGTTTTGAATTTCAAAACTCGATCCGTTCCATTCAGTAAAAAAAAAACGCGATTTTTCTCCTTCGTTGCGATTGATCCATGAAAGAGCAAAATGATCCCCCATCAAACTAAGGTTGGGTGCCATGGCGTCACTTCCAGTCGGTATTTCTACTTTCTTAAAATTCAGGCTATCCGCCCAAGCGCATATTGCCGTGTTGGCCATTAATATTCCAATTCTGACGAGGTATTTCATTTCAGTTTAAATTTCAGGTAATATACGCAATCGTCATCTGCACTTTGCAATGTCACCGCATTGCATGCCAAAGAGAGACTAAAGAGTAGGCTATCTTTCCAGTCCTCGATAACTTTCCTTGAATCTGTATGATTTGCTTCTCTATCTAATTGCACGGTAATAACTAAATATAATCAAATGGGATTTGCAGTGTATCATGCTTGCTTTGTTGGGCCCAAGTCGTTGGAGATTTCTTTTGGCAAGCTTTCTATGAATGTAAATAAGTTCATAATGCATATTCCACGTAATTTACAAATTTAAATTGTCTTGACCATTGCTCGCCCGGGGCATTAGCTGAGGTCCAGATTTCATCTCTTTTAGCGTGATATAGTGCTGTGGTCAGAGTTAATTCACTGACTTTTACGTTTTGTATCACCAACAACCTTGAGTGATGAAGTGCATAAATACAAGACTATGAATCGATTAACAAAATTACGACTGAAGACTACTTGTCTTGCGCTTTTGATGGCCATGACAGGTAGTATTGCTCAAGCACAACTGAGCGATGTTACCCAACCGGGTGATACAATCGTTGCAACTTCGGATAACAGCCCAGGTTCTGAAGGAGTGACCAATGCGATCGATAATGCAGATACCAAGTATCTCAACTTCGATATCAACGATACAGGACTTACAGTAACCCCATCTGTTGGGCTCACCGTTGTAAGCGGTCTTGCATTGACTTCCGCCAACGATGGTCCTGATCGTGATCCTACCACATTCCTTTTGGAAGGTTCATATGACGGTGCTAATTTCATGGAAATAGCTTCTGGCGACGTGGCTGATTTCCCTGAGAGGTTTTACACCAATCATCTATTTTTCGACAATAACACCCCCTATGCCACCTATCGCTTGATTTTCCCTACTGTGGATGACAGCACCTGTTGTATGCAGATCGCTGAAATCGAGTTCCTGGGTGTTCAGGCACCGGGAGATGTGACTCAACCCGGAGATGCTATTGTTGCAACTTCGGATAACAGCCCCGGTTCTGAAGGTGTGACAAACGCCATCGACAATGCCGATACCAAGTATCTGAACTTTGACATTTCTGATACTGGATTTGTGGTGACCCCATCCGTAGGGATGACTGTCGTCAACGGTCTTTCTTTGAAATCGGCCAATGATGGTCCGGATCGTGACCCCACTACCTTTTCATTCGAAGGATCCTATGACGGTGTAAATTTCGCTGAAATCGCCTCTGGCGATGTGGCTGATTTCCCAACTCGTTTTCATACGAATTACTTGTTTTTCGACAACACGACTCCTTACCTCTCATACCGAGTGATTTTCCCTACAGTGGATGACAGTACCTGCTGTATGCAGATCGCTGAAGTCGAGTTGCTGGGATCGCAAGCTCCTGGAGACGTTACTCAGCCTGGCGACATCATAACAGCGACCTCTGACAATAGCCCGGGTTCTGAAGGTGTGACCAATGCGATCGACAATGCAGACACCAAGTATCTCAACTTTGATATCGTCAGTACAGGCTTCACTGTAAGTCCGTCAGTAGGTTTGACGATTGTCAGCGGTCTTTCTTTGACTTCCGCGAATGACGGTCCTGACCGTGATCCAACTACATTCATGTTTGAGGGATCTTATGACGGTGTCAATTTTGCTGAAATTGCCTCGGGTGATGTCGCTGACTTCCCAACCCGTTTTCACAAGAACTACTTGTACTTCGATAATTCGGTTGCCTATTTAACCTATCGTTTGATTTTCCCTACGGTTGATGACAGTACTTGCTGCATGCAGATTGCCGAAGTCGAATTGCTGGGTGTTCAACTACCCGGTGATGTCACGCAACCCGGTGATACCATCATCGCTAGTTCGGACAATAGCCCCGGATCAGAGGGTGTGACCAATGCCATTGATAACGCAGATACCAAGTATCTCAACTTTGATATTTCAGACACCGGTTTGACCGTTACTCCTTCAGTCGGATTGACAGAGGTCATCGGTATGTCCCTCAAATCGGCAAATGATGGTCCGGATCGTGACCCAACGACCTTCCTCCTTGAAGGTTCCAACGATGGTTCGGCCTTCATGGAAATTGCTTCAGGAGATGTTGCTGACTTCCCTGAAAGATTTCATACCAATTACATTTTCTTTGAAAATTCCAATCCATATCAAACTTACCGCCTGACCTTCCCGACGGTTGACGGCAGTACCTGTTGTATGCAGATTGCTGAAATCGAGCTCTTTCCCAAACCGGGTGGTGCTTGCACAGACTTCAGCTTTGTTAGTTCTGGATTGATCACTCAACAGCCTTCAGACACACCAGCGCTTGCAGGTTCAACCGCGGAAATCCAAGTGACTCCTTCTGGTCCTTGGAATGTTCAATGGCTCAGAAAGCTTGTTGGAGAAGAAACTGCGGTTGCCATCGATGGAGCAACCAGCCCTGTGTTGAGTATTCAGGATGTTTCAGCTGAAATGGACGGCACTGTCTATCAAGCATTGGTTTCAACACCCGGTTGTGAGGCTCAACTGAGTCACGAAGTCGTTCTCAATATCTTTGAGCCTTCATCGGATGTCAGTGTTGGATTCACATTCCGTGGCAGTGGTGCGAATGGCGCTCCAACTGAAATGTTGACAACTGATATTGCTGGATTTGTACCGCAAGCCTACTGGAATAACTTGAGTGGCGGATCTGGACAGGGAGTTACATACAATCTCGAAAGTGGCGCAGACGATGGTAGTGCAACTGACAGTAATAACGATGAGACTGAGATCGGTATTGAGTTTGCCACCAACGGTACTTGGGGAGCTGGCACTAGAACTTCCAATGGAACAGGTCGCATGTTGAATGGTATCGTAAGAACTGATGCTGCTTCTCTTGATTTGGATGATAGTCCATCTGAAATCGTATTGTATGGGTTGCCCGCTGGCACTCATTCTTTGATTGTTTACACCGTTCAGGTACCTTTGGAATTCTACACCCTCGATCTTGAAGTAGAAGACTCTAATGGCACTCAGCGCAGGTATCTTCGTCCTGAAAACTCAGACGAATACAAACCATCTCCAAATTTCCGATTGGTTACTTCTGAAGAGTCTTCAGAAAGATCGGTTGGTAACATGGTTATTTTCAGAGGTTTGAGTCCTCAGAATGGCGAAGTCACCCTTCGACTTGCTGCGCCAGATGGTAATGGACAAGGCCCTGGCATCAATGGTCTACAAATTCTTTTGAACAAGGATTTCGTGCCACCCCCAACCATCAATATGCATCCTGTTTCATCCAATGGCGTCAACGGTAGTGCCTTGGAACTAAGCATCGATGTATCGGGTGCTGATCAGATTCAGTGGCTCAAGGACGGTCAGGCCATTGCTGGCGCGACCGGTGCGAGTTACAGTATCGGATCCTTGACGGCAGGTGATGCTGGCGCCTACAGCGTTTCTGCAAGTAACGAGGGTGGAAGTATCAGTAGTCAGGCAGCTGTGGTTGACGTTGTTAGTTCCAATAACATCTCAGAAGGTCTCGTTGCTTACTTCCCATTTGATGGCAATGCCGATAATGCGGTAGACGGTGGCAGTGATGGTGAAGCTCGTAACGGTGCTGGATTCGGATCAGGCCAAATTGGAGATGCACTTGAACTCGATGGTCAGGATGACTGGGTATTCGTTGCCGATTATACCAAACCAACAGAATCCATGACTGTTTCAGCATGGGTATTGCCTGAAGGTATTGATTGGGGTCCAATCGTTCGTAACTGGGTAGACGAAGCTGGTGATGGCCGATTCGGTCAGTTCGTCCTCGATGCTCCGTTTCCTCTGGATGCGTTTGAGCCAAGCCTTCGAGCCAGAATTGGTGTGGGTCCTAACGAACCTACTGCATCCACTGGAATCTCTGATTCAGATCGTGGATCATGGCATCACATCGCGATGTCTGCCAATGGTAGAGCCGTGACCCTGTATTGGGATGGTCAAGCTGTTGCCAGCCTGGACTACCTGAACAACATTAATGAGCCTCCATTCCCTTGGTTGGCGATTGGTGCGGATGTTGTTCTTCCAACCAATGAGGATGATGCCCTTGATTTTGCGGGTGATCCTGAAATTCAACAGGATTCGTATCCTTGGGCAGGCAGTATCGATGATCTTGCCATCTGGAATCGTAGCTTGAGTGCTCCGGAACTGTTCTCGATCTTCGAGGCAGGTGGAGCAGGCAAAGCTGTGAGTGCTGCAAGTCCTGTTTTGGATGACTCTCCAGGTGTTGAGCCCTCTGTGGCAGAAATCGCTGGAATCAGTGTTTCCGAAGGTAACATTGTTATCGAATGGACTGGTTCACAGTTGCTTGAATCGGATTCAGTGACAGGGCCATTTACTCCAATCGGTGGAGCGACACCGCCTTCAACCAGCATCACCATAGAGGCTGGTAACAAGTTCATCATTGCTGAGTAATTTATTCGCAATCTGAGCAAATTTCACGCGGCGCCGAGTGTTGACTCGGCGCCGTTTTTTTATACGCTATATAGAGTCTTCGTATCGTGATGCACTATTTTTACTTCATGCCGTTTTTACTGGTTTATTCAGCAGTCTATTGCGCTGCCGCGAGCCCATCTTTGAGCTGGGAGAACGACCACTTGAAAAAAAAGGTAGGTCATGCTGTTAAATCTGTGCGGTTTATTTTCCCTTTCTCCAATAAAACGAGCAAAACGGTCAGTATTGAAAGTATCGAAGCTTCATGCGGATGCACCCAAGCAAAGCCACCTGTGCTTCCTTGGCTCATCGAAGCTGGAACACAGCAGGAATTGGAGGTTTTTGTCAATGTGCAGGGCAAGACGGGTGTTTTTACAAAGAGCCTTACTGTCGTATCATCCCTTGGTAACAATGAACTGACCACAACGGTGGAAATTGACAATCCCGTCCTCCGCGAAATGAGCCCAGCTGAAAGAGAAAGAAATCTATTTCAATCCAAAAAGAATCGACAGGCTATTTTTACAGGTGAATGCGGCACTTGCCATGCTGAACCAACCAAGAACAAATACGGCCCATCGCTTTATGAGGCTGCCTGTGGCATATGTCACGATGCCAGCCATCGGGCAAGCATGGTGCCTGACCTCAAAGGCAAGATTAAGTCCGAAAGTGCAGCATACTGGCGGCAATGGATTACTCACGGAAAAGAAGGTGGCATTATGCCTGCATTTGCTGCCTCAGAAAAAGGTCCTCTTTCGGGTTCGCAGATTTCCACTCTTGTTCACTTTCTGGCCAAACCTGAACCCGAAAGAAAAAAAAGAAAAGGTGTTATTCGGAGTTTCGGGACTCCGCGTTCTGGCATCAAAAAGTAAACGAGCCTCTGTGAACGTGTAGCTTTTTACCTCATGTTGCAAAACTCAGAACTATCATCGAGGCACAATTGTTTTAACCGATATCACTGGCTTGCTGCTTTCATGATGAACGGGGCTTTCATTGTTGTTTTGTTTTTTGTTGTTCACCTCAGTGCAGAAGCAGCAGAACCAAATAGTCTTAAAACTAAGTTGGTGGTGAAAGAAAGCACTGGAGCTGGATTTGAACAGGTATCGGCTTTGGCTGCCGGCATAGATTTCACAAATACATTGGGAGAACTCAAGGGGGCTTCCAATCGAGTTTTGTTCAATGGGGCAGGGGTTGCAGCAGGGGATGTGGATGGGAATGGACACCCTGATTTATTTTTCTGTGGGCTGGATACTCCCAACCAATTGTATCTCAATTCAGGTGACTGGAAGTTTTCACCTCGCAGTATACCTGATTCGATGGCGTTGCCTGGTTTTCCCACTCGCGGTGCCGTGCTGGCTGACTTGAATGGTGATCAATCGCTCGACTTGGTAATGACGACAGTCGGAGGTGGTCTTCGCTCGTTCATTAATGATGGTAAAGGTCGCTTCCTTGAAAACACAGTGGAAGCCGGGTTGGAAGGTCATAGTGGGGGATCCACCATTGCTCTGGCAGATATTGACGGTAATGGCTCGATCGATCTTTACGTTGCCAATAACCGTTCTGACGATATTCGTGATCGCGGTAGAGTCAACATGAGGCAAGTCAATGGACGTATCATTCCCCCTGATGAACTAAAGGATCGCCTCTTGATACACTCTGGTCAGATTCATGAGTATGGCGAACCAGATAACCTCTATATCAATGATGGTTCTGGAAAATTTTCCAGAGTTTCCTGGACTGATGGTCGATTTAGAACCTCAGGTAAAGCGTTGTCCGAAACACCACGCGACTGGGGTTTGACTGCCACATTCAGAGATATCAATGGGGATCATTCACCCGATATTTACGTTTGCAATGATTATTGGACACCCGACAGGATCTGGATCAATGATGGTTCGGGTTCGTTTGATGAATTGTCTGTGGAGCTTCTGAAGACTACTTCCGCCAGCTCCATGGGAGTTGATTTTGCTGATGTGGATCTGGATGGTGATCTGGATGGATTCATCGTGGACATGCTCAGCAGAGATTTGCAGGTCAGGAAACGGCAGCAACCAGCTTTTAATCCATTATTCATGGAGCCCTCTTTGAGTGGCAATCGTCAGCAGGTGATGCACAATACACTGCTTCTTCAGAAATCAGATGGTTCATTTGCTGACGTAGCCTACTTCGCCGGTGTGGAAGCTTCCGACTGGTCCTGGTCACCTGTTTTCATGGATGTTGATTTGGATGGGTATGCTGACTTATTGATTTCTGCAGGCTACCCCCATGATGTTCAGGATTTGGATGCCATTCAGTTGATACAGTCTAAACAGCATTCTTGGGATAGGTTTAAAGATCCTGCTGCGCTGCGAGAGGCTTTTGCCAAGGAGTTGATGGAGCATTATCGCCTTTATCCCGATCTTGATCTTCCTGTTGTCGCTTATCGAAATTCAGGCAATGGGAAGTTTGAAGATTTCACTGCAGTTTGGGGTACAGACATTCCCGGTATCCATCAGGGATTTGCCACTGCCGATCTGGATGGTGACGGTGATCTGGATCTCATCCTCAATTCACTGAATGCAACTCCTCTGCTTTTAAAAAACAATGCCTCAAGGCCAAGGATTAAACTGCGCTTGCGTGGACAATCATCCAATACGCAGGCGATCGGCGCCAAAGTGTTTCTCAAACAGGAAAATGGTCCGGACTTGAGCTCGGAAGTGTTTGCTGGAGGACGTTATTTATCCGGCAGCGATACTGAAATTGTTTTTGCAGCAGGTGAAAAACAACAGGATCTGGCTATCGAAATCCACTGGCCGCTAGGGGGCTTCTCTCGAATGGGTAACATTCAGCCCAATCATAGCTATGTTGTGGAAGGACCGGAAAAGAACACAACGATTTCAAAAAGAGGTTCCGAAGCAATCGAGACCATGGCAGTCCTTTTTGAGGATATATCAGAATCCTTAGCCTTAACATTCAATGAAGTAGACAGTAATGACTTTTTAAGGCAACCGCTTTTACCCTTTCAACTCAGTCACATGGGGCCAGGTATTGCCATTGGTGATCTCAATCAGGATGGTTGGGATGACATTTGGATTGGAACTGGTCGTGGAGGCCAACTTCGAACTTTCTTTGGCAATGGAGAGGACTCCCCGAGACTCGAGAAATGGCCTGTTCCATTGCCCGATGATTCCATGGGGCTTTTGATGGGATATCTGATAGGGAAGCCTGAACTGAATCTTATTGGTCTCGCAGGTTATGAACAAGTGGTTCCTTCAGGACTCGTCACTGGAAAGAATGACGGATTGGATTGGAAATCAGTAGACGCTTCCATTCCAGGTGCTGGCCCCATGGCACTCGGACCGCTTAACGGGCGTGGAGAGCTTTCGCTCTTCCTAGCCGGTGGAATCAAACCAGGCCATTATCCGGCAGTTCATCCCTCCACTTTGATGGCCTTGCGTAATGGTCTCTTCACAACGGATAAAAAAAACAATGCCCTGATGGGCGGTTTGAGTATGGTGAAGGGTGTTGTCTGGAGTGATCTCAATAATGATGGTTTTCCCGAGTTAATTGTCGGAACTGAATGGGGCCCTGTCAGGGTTTTCGAAAACCGATCGGGTTCATTGTTTGATGTCACCGAGTCATGGGGGCTTGCTGGATTCAAGGGGTTATGGAATGGGATCGCAACGGCTGACCTGGATGGCAATGGTTATCCTGATATCATAGCAGGAAACTGGGGGCTCAACAGCTCGTGGCGCGCAACTAACTCACATCCTTTTCGACTTTTTCATGGGACTTTTTCAAATCCCGCAGTGACCGATCTGATCGAAACCGAATACCAGTTCGATCTAGAAATGACTCCATCGCGGATGTTGGACGAACTTGGTTTAAGCTTGCCGTTCATTTATCAAAATATTCGTCACTACAGGGATTACAGTGAAGCTTCACTTCAGAAATTGACAGGTAAAAGATTTCCCTTAGGACGGATTTCCGAAGCCACTACCTTTGCCAGTATGGTATTCCTCAATGAGGGTCCGGGACGTGTTTTCAGAGCAAAAGAACTTCCTGCCGAAGCCCAATGGGCGCCCGTATACGGTGTGCAAGCAGCCGATTTCAATGGAGATGGTTTTGAAGACTTAATTCTTTGCCAGAACCAAAGCAGGACGAGGCCTGGTTGGTCTAGGCAGGATAATGGTGGTGCGCTCCTGCTTCAGGGGGACGGCAAGGGCGGTCTGCGGGTGTTGTCTTCCATGGAATCGGGTCTACTGGTGAGCGGTGATTTACGAAGTGCTGCCCTTGGAGATATCAACAAGGATGGGCGGACGGATCTAGGTTTGACACTTAATAAGGGGCCTTTGAAGATCTATCTCAACCAATCTTCAAATTCAGGACTGCGGGTTCGACTTCATGGGCCAGCGCACAATCCAGCAGGGGTAGGGTGTCAACTCAGACTTCATGGGGAGAACAATGTCTGGGGGCCGGTAAGAGAGATACAAGCTGGCAATGGATGGTTTTCCCAGAACAGTCCAGTCACAGTGTTGCATTCCTCATTCAAGGCGACAGGTATTTGGGTGCGTTGGCCAGGAGGTGCTGAGACGCTTACTCCTTTAGGTCAAAAGAAAGAAATAACCCTGTCCTGGAAGCCTTAAAAACGAAGTTTCCCAAGACGCAGGGAAATCCCTCATTGATTCTACTGAGACGAACCTCAAGTGTTAAGAGAATGCAATATTCACCGGGCAAGTTCAGGGCTCTCAATGCCTGTGAACTTCCTTTCTCCAATCATCTTTTCCTACTTCTCACCAATGTAATTTAGTTGCCAGCTCTGCAGTGATCGGGTGCATTCGGGCTGACGACTCCTGTTCACAAATTGCCTCTGATTCAACCTTTGGCAGGGAAGGTGATCGCTGTAACCTTTGCTTTCATTCTGAATCATTCACTCTGGAATAAAGATCGGAAGGGTGGGTAAAAGTGTATTCAACCCTGTTGACATGGTAATGACATGTGACATGTTTCCAAATGCTCGGAAAATCAGTCGCGTTTTTATTGCTCACATTCATCGTTCTTGCTCGGGGAGATTCTCAACAAGAATGGCCCCAGTTTCGAGGCCCCGAGGGTAGCGGCGTCACCCAGTCGTCCCTTGCCATGATTTGGTCTGATTCCAAGAATATGGAATGGTCTTCCAGTATTCCCGGGGCTGGATGGTCTTCTCCTGTAGTTTCCAATGGGAGAATTTGGCTCACAACTGCCGTTCATGAAGGTCAAAAAAGACCCTTAGGTTTTCAGGCGGGAGCTCGCTCCATGGGAACTTTCCGGAAAGACGCCAATAATTTGAAAATGACCGAGTTCAGCGTCCTTTGTCTGGACTTGGATTCGGGGAAGACTTTATGGAGCGTAACCCCATCCAAAGCTATCCCTGCATTTGGCATACATCCATCGAACACATATGCCACGGAATCCCCGGTCACTGATGGTGAGCATGTCTTTGTTTATTTCGCCGCAGCAGGTGAAGTCAGTTGCCTGGATCGTGATGGTAAGGTGGTCTGGAAAACGGCCACTGGAAAATATGGTTTCGGAAAGGGGTTCGGCAGCGGGAGCGGTCTGGCCATTTCCGATGACTTGATTTTTGTTCAGTGTGACAATGATGACTCATCCTACGTGGTTGCACTGGACAGAGTTACTGGCGAAGAAAGATGGAAAAAGGACCGTGATACGCGCACCAGCTGGAGCACACCTTTGGTTTGGAAATCTGGATATGGATCTCACTTGGTGCTTGCAGGCGCGGGGCATGTCACTGCTTACAACCCTACCGATGGAGAGCTCCTCTGGAAGCTAAACGGATTCAGTGGCTCCTTTTCTGGATCCCCAGCCTGGGATGGGGATTACTTGTTTTTTGGCAACAGCGGCCCGCGTAGCACTGGTCCTTTGATTGCAGTCAAGGGAGACGCCTCCGGCGAGTTGACCATGACCCGCAATCAAGCCAAAGACTGGGTCATTTGGTCTAAGTCAGGCGCCGGTCCTGGATTGACATCACCGGTGGCCCATCATGGGCTTCTTTATGTGATCAACGGCAGTGTCCTCAAATGCTATCAGGGATCAACTGGAAAACGTCTTTATGAGGAAAGACTGCCCGGTGCAGGACGTATGGCCGCTTCTCTTTTGATTGCCGGTGATTACCTTTATGCGCTCGACGAAGATGGCCGCACATTTGTCGTGAAGACAGGACCAGCATTTGAGTGTGTATCGGTCAATAAGATTGATGATCTTTTCTGGTCGACACCTTCTGTAGCTGGAGACCGATTACTGCTTCGGGGAGCTGATCGTCTCTACTGCATTAAAGAATAAGGATCAACAATCTGTTTCGTCCAATGTGGCGATGCATCTGTTTGCACACACAGCCTCAGTCCATGCAGGCTATGATCCTTTGCAGTCAAGGCAACCCCGCTTACATTGCACTGTCAGGGGCAAAATAGTTACCTCAAAAAGCATTCCATCCTCTGTCTCCTTATTGCACACATTCAATGTGCGCGATATTCAATGAGCTCATCTTCGTTCCAAGTGGTGGGGATGACTCGAGGAACTATCAGAATTAGCAAAATAATCAGAAAGGTGGTTTCATGGTGCGTTTCGTGCACCGTGCAGGATGCTTTGTGAAGCCAGTAACCATAAAACGTATCGGAAACAAGTTGAGTCGTTTGTCATCTTGGCGTTAGATCTATTTATTCCAACTTTAAAACAACTGCTCCCAGGCAAGGACAGCGTTAACCGGGGTGATTTATCCGTGGCGTTCATGGATAAACCGGATAGCTCGTTTTCTTCAAAAAGACTTGAGTGAAGAGAATTTTAAGAGTGGTAACCCGGGAAAAGGATAAACATTGCGTGATTTTCTCTCAGGCAATGAGCTGGTCTGGTTAATCAAACTTGGAAATTTAACTAACAACGGCATTAAAAACGATGAGTGACTCAAAATTAAATCGGACCTGGTTGGGGCATCCCGTTAGTCTTTCAACTTTGTTCTTCACCGAGCTATGGGAGCGATTCAGCTATTATGGCATGCGAGCGCTACTGGTGCTTTTCATGGTCGATGAAGTGCAGAACGGCGGGATGGGGATGAATGATGAGATGGCTACCTCCATCTATGGGTTATATACCGCGTTTGTTTACCTTGCCTGCCTGCCCGGAGGTTGGATAGCTGATCGATTACTGGGGGCTCGTAAGGCTGTGTGGGTGGGGGGCTTGATCATCGCCGCGGGACACTTCGCTCTCGCTGTTCCCAGTCAGTCGGCTTTTTTTATCGGGTTGCTCCTAGTTATTATCGGTACGGGATTTTTAAAGCCCAACGTCAGCGCCATGGTGGGACAGCTATATCCGGAAGGAGGTGCACGACGTGATGCTGGATTCACGTTGTTTTACATGGGCATCAATATAGGCGCATTCCTGGGTCCGCTGATATGCAGTTATCTTGGCGAGAACGTAAACTGGCACATTGGTTTTGGAGCAGCTGGTATAGGCATGCTTCTCGGTGTCATTCAATATTGGGTAACTAGCCATCGTTTGGGTGACACGGGTTTACTGGCAGCGCATTCACCTGCTTCGAATGAATCAAGGGTAGGCATGGATCGAGCGTGGTATCCTGTGATTGGTTTTTTTGTTGCATTAACCATTGTGGTAGCGCTCACTTTCTCTGGCGTTCTGGAGGTCAACGCGCTGACGCTGGCTCAAAATACGACTTACGTCATTGTCGGTCTGGCTGTTGTATTTTTTGTTTATATTTTTACCTTTGGCAAATTGAACCCTAGTGAATTCAGGCAGACCCTGGTGATCGTGGTTTTGTTTATCGCCTCTGCTGTTTTCTGGTCTGGATTTGAACAAGCTGGTTCCTCTCTGAACCTGTTTGCTGAACGGCATACAAACCGACTGGCATTCGGTTTTGAGATCCCCTCCGGTTGGTTTCAATCTCTCAATCCTTTCTATATTGTTGTGTTCGCGCCAGTGTTTGCATCACTTTGGATTAGTCTGGCAAAACGGCAGTTAGACCCTTCGATGCCCGCAAAGTTTGCACTCGGCCTTCTATTGCTGGGCTTAGGTTTCTTGCTCATGGTCGGTGCAGCAAAATGGGTAACTGCCGGTAATCAAGCGGCTCCTTATTGGTTGATTCTGACTTATCTGCTTCATACGATGGGAGAGCTCTGTGTCAGTCCTGTTGGCCTCAGCTCTGTCACCAAACTGGCGCCCAAACGGTTTGTGGGCCAAATGATGGGGATCTGGTTTTTGGCTACCTCCTTGGGAAACCTCATTGCGGGACTCATGGCAGGCCGCTTCAATCCAGAAGCCATCAACGAAATGCCAGATCTTTTCCTGCAGATTGTACTGACCGCCATTGGGGCCGCCGTGCTGCTGATTCTATTTACCCGACGAATTAAAAAGCTGTTGGTGAAAATGGACTGACTGATCTCTTTTCAATGACAGGAGCTCCATGCTCACTTCACAGGCACCAGGGAAACCTCTGAATGAGTGTAGTGGATGGAAAAAAGTTGATCATTACCGTCAGTCACACGTTGGTTCATGTTCCTGAAGGTGCCTTCGATCTGACGCGCTGTCAGGATAGTGTAAGGCCTGTTCGCTTTTGCACTCAAATCGCTTCGGGCGATGTCAAGAGTCCCAGCTAGAATTGCCTTGCCACTCACCTTGAGTCCAGTGCTGGTATCGTCTGCGATTGAGACTCTGAGCCTGGCATCCATGGTTTCGTAATAGTCCGTACTTACCTCCAGCGGTGTTTTGCCTGATGTGGAAACAATGCCATTATTGTAAAGAGAGGCCTCAATCCTTCCATTACCTTGCAGGATGCCTCCGGGTTGAATGTCAACCCAACGCAGAGAGCTGAGGGTGCCACCATTAATGACAAGATTACCGTTGTTCGATAGGCGGATCTCATTACGGCCGGTAAGCTTGATACCTTGGTCGATTTGAAGGGTTTGAGTTGTCTCCATGGAACTTCCGCTTATCTCGAATCCGAGAAATTCGAGGTCAGTCTCAGCGGAGACAGTACGGTGAGTGATGCCCTTGTTTTCAATCAGAGCTGTCCACGAAAGTTGTGGACCACCATCGTCGCTTAGGTAGGTGACCCCGGCATTTGCGTAAGCGTAATCAGACCAGTTTTCAGGATGCGACATCAACCCACCATCATCGCCTATCCAATGATGGTAGGTATTGGCGAAACCTTTTGCTTCGCTGACGCGTTCACCAAGGAGTAATGCATGGAGCTCCTTCACAAGTTCAGGGTGACTGGCAGCGATATTTGCCTCTTCGGTTTGATCTCTCTCAAGGTCATACAACTCGAGTGGTGTATCCCTGTTCCCCCTGACTCGAGCCCTCACAAGTTTGTGTTTGCCTCTTATGATGGATTGTCCATTGCTGGCTTCATGAATGATAAAATCTCGATTGCGCTGATGACCATAGCCGCTCAGCACGGGTGCGATGGAAACACCGTCGATACTGAGTGGAGAGGGAGTGCCAGCCAGTTCGCAGAAGGTTGGAAGAAGATCAGTGATATCCACAATCCTTGCACATTGAGTGCCAGATTTCAGTTTTGATTTTGAATGGATTACGCTTGGCCAGCGCATCACGAGTGGTACTCGGATACCTCCTTCCTGAATTTTTCCTTTGCTTCCGCGAAGACCGCCATTGGAATCGAAGACGGTGTGGCTTGAACCTCTCGGGCCGCCATTGTCAGATTGGAAAATCACCAGCGTGTTGTCGGCAATCGAGTCGGAGGTATCTCCATCTTGATTGGGATCTTCAAGTGCAGATAAAAGATGACCAAAATGCGCATCCATGCGCGTTACCATGGCAGCCCATTGTTGAGCCTGAGGCGAGAGGTTTTTAAATGCCGGGTCATCTTCGTAAGCATGGTCCCAATAGGGAAGGCGACTGATTTCATTAAAGGGTGCGTGTGGTATCTGTGTTGCCAGCAGCCCGAAAAAAGGTTTACCTGTCTTCTGGTAGTTCCGGGCATTTATTCGCACGAAATCGAGTGCAGCGAACGCGTAAGCATCGTCACAATAAGCAACGGCTGGGTAGTCATGATGATTCTGATACGCGGGTAAGTCGGGATATGCATCATTTCCAATATACCTGGCAATGGAATTGGGGATGAGATGTATGCCTCCAATAGCGTCTGTTTTTGCAGGAGCACTCCACAGGGATGGTTGAAAAAATGTATGAGCACGGACATGATGCAACTCAGCCAATACGTGGGTGTATCCATGAGAGGTGGGTAGCGACTGGATATTGTCGACCTTGGGGTTGAACTGATCCTTTGAACCACCGTATCCCCACTTACCCCAATAACCCGTGGTATATCCTGCAGCGAACAGGGCATCCCCCATGAGAAGGTCCTCGGCACGCATCGCTTTCCTCGCATTGTCGGGGTCATTTGCGTCGGCAAAAGTGTGTCCCTGATGGAATCCGGACTGCTGGGATGAACGCGACGGCGAACAGACGTGGCATGCATATGCGCGGGTGAAGTTAACGCCCTGCTCGGCGAGACGATCGATGTTCGGTGTGCGAACGTAGGGCAAGCCTTTGTCTTTTCTTGCGGCTTGACCATTTGGACCGATTGAGCCCCAGCCCATATCATCAACGAATAGGTAAAGGATATTGGGACGAAGTGCAGGTTCCGCACTTGGAGCAGAAAAGATGGCGAGCGTCGGGAGAATAAAAAGGATGTAATATTTCATGAGGTCATGCGAGATCAAGGAACCATGTTCGCGGTCCCCAACTCTTCGTTTAAAGCACGGTTTACAACTCGTACGACATACTTGTTTTTTGCAATCTTGCTGTCGAGCGCTGATTTCATCTGATCGAGAACCGGGGCTGCCTGAGCATTGATTTCATCAAGAACAATGGCGGCTTGAAGTTGTTCCCATTGTTCACCATTCATCAGCCAGTAAAGTAACACCGGCAAAGCCTCCTGTGGCTTCTCCATTCTGCATAGAGCCCTTGCTGCAGCAATACCAACCGCAGGAGATGCATCAGACAGATGCTTTTCGACAAGAGCAAGGTTGGATATCGCTTTGACCCCAATGTTTCCAAGACCAGTTAACGCCCAATACCGAATGGCAGGGTGAGATGCTTGTGTAGCAGTTGCAAGGCCCTCAATTGCTTCTACTCCGGAAGAGGCAAGAACTGCTGTTTGAGCGATATGAGAAGCGAGGGCATCTCCGCCCTCCTGACGCAGGATAGCATACCGATTGCCGATGGTTTTCTCCAGTCGAGCAATCACTGCCTCAGGGATTAAACCCAGGTCCTTCGTCTCCCGGACCCATGTAAGTTGTGCACGTCGCAGTCTGATCAATTCTCGTTTGAACGCCGGGTTATCTGCGAGGTTATTGAGTTCGTGTGGATCTTCATTACAATCGTAGAGCTCTTCATTGGGTTTGGTTGGAGAAAAATAGGCATTGGCAAATGGGAGTAAATTTGCCGTATTGTGGAGTCTGCGCAGTTCCTTCATCGTGGCTCCTTTCTCCGGTGTATTCATATACTGATAGAAGGTTTTCAGCGGCTCATAATTTCGAATATATTTAAAACGTTTATCCCTCACCATACGGATAATATCGTAACGTTCATCCATGCGATCACGGGCCCCAAAAACAAATTGTCGAGGTGCTGGTATTTGTTTACCTAGAAATGGCTGCCCCTGTATGTGGCTGGGTATCGGGATCCCTGCAAGATTCATGACCGTAGGGCAGAAATCAACCGAGCTGATCAGCTGTTCAGAGGTAGTGCCAGGCTTGATTTGATACTGCTTTCGATATGCCTCGGGCATACGGATGATGAGTGGTATGTGCGTGCCGGAATCGTAAAGCCAGCGCTTGGCGCGAGGCAGTCCAACACCATGATCGGACCAGAAGAACACAATCGTATTTTTCTCAAGACCATCATCGTATAATTCTTTAAGGATCTTTCCCGCCCAGGCATCCATGGCGGTGATGACCTCGTAGTTCCGCTTCCAATCTTCTCGAGTGACGGCATTGTCTGGATAGTAAGGAGGAAGGGTGGTCAGATTCTCCGGTTCTTGACGTTGCTCTGGCTGAAGATCCTTCGTTACACTTTGATACTTGTCATCGTTTGCAATGCCAGATTCGTGGCACCCATTGTAATTGAAGACGCTGAAGAAAGGCTGCTCGGCATTCCTACGATTGCGCCAGTGAGCTTTTTTACCTGAAGCGCTCCATGTGTCGGATGGTGCGTTGAACTGGTAATCCTGTTTGCCGTTATTTGTGCAGTAATAACCGTTTCGCTGAAGATAAACGGGAAATGGAATTATCTGCGGAGGCAGCTTGGCATTGCTGCGCATGTGGTGCGTTCCAATGGAAGATTGATACATTCCTGTGATGATACCGCTGCGACACGGGGCACAGACCCCGGCAGTGGTGAAAGCGTGAGTGTAAAGGACGCCTTCGCTCGCTAAGCGATCCAGGTGAGGAGTGATCGCATGTGGGTCTCCATAGCATGCGATTGTTGGACTGATGTCCTCGCATGAAAGCCAGAGAATGTTAGGCCGGTTGGACGCGGCGGCCAGGTTGAACTTGAATCCAGACATCAAGATGGTCATGGTTATCTGGAATAGAAATAAGGGTTTTATCATGGGGTTTTGAAGGTGAATTCATTCTTCGGATAGTTTATTTGCTGTGCTCCTGTGGCAAAAAATAGCAGCCAGGGAGAACGTTGAGGAGCGGGCGTGTTTCGGTTTTATTCAAATGATCCCTCACCTATGACTTTCAAATGCAAATGTGTTCAGGTAATCATTTGGGATTGTATGCTTGGAGAGAAATTTCAAAATGGAATTCATGGCATACTCTCATGAACATTACCCTTGTGTCCGTTTGACTTATGTATCTCCCTGCGTTACTGCGAGGATTAACGCTTTGGGCGCAATGAAAGGACGGTTACTCATGGCTTTCCTGAGACACGAAGTGGGGTTGAAATTTAGGATTCAGTATATTTCTAAGATCGTAAATCACAATTGGGCCATGTGTCAGCTACTATAATGCATCTCCATTTTTCGCAACAACCTTTGTCCGTCGATTGCTGTAAACTAAGCATCAAAGCTGTTCTAGAACAACTAAAATGAGCTTTTAACGCATTCGTTGCCTCAGTCAAAGTTAGTTCCCTGCTGGTGAGTCCAGGATTGGAAATCCCACTTATCCAGAATGGTTTTGGCAAGTTTATTACCCGTTCGACTCCTGATGACAAGTCACAAAAGCCAGCCCATTCCGAGGCTTTCATCCAAAGGCCTCGGATGTGCTTCGGGTTTGCCTTGGCTGGACGTTGCGGATTATGTCGGTCGTTAAAGTGATAAAAAAGTATACCGCGTGCAATAGGCAAGGCGTGATCAGGCTGTCCCAGCTCGGGAACCCACAATCTTAATTGGCGTTCTGTCAGGTGGGCATACTTGCGTTCAAACGAATCTCTTGGGTCAGGTCCTATGAAAGAACTTCCTTCGGTAGAATTGGAGTTTGGGTAATGCAGATAAAACTTGATAGTGCTTTCCAGTCGCCAACGCATGCCTCGAGGATCTAGAACGCTAAAATCAATTTCCCCCACGGTGCGCCCGTTATCAAAAACTTGAAGGTGGTGAGCCTCCAGTTCGAGGTGTAATCCTTGAATGCTGTCTCTTATACACATCTGACGCTGCCGACGAGCGATCTAGTGTAGA
>OLHY01000105.1_pt1 | contig 29772 bp, 28 predicted proteins | sample 1609411 | NCBI WGS metagenome assembly OLHY01 (sample SAMN05416817, study PRJEB24817) | seawater metagenome | isolation source: Sea water | place: Canada:Atlantic | collected 2013-07
GAGATTGCCTCTTGTCTCGTGGGCTCGGAGATGTGTATAAGAGACAGCTCCTCCATCGCGGGTCTATAGTTATCAACCATGCTGTCCAAAAGCGTGTGCGCGACACGATCAGGAGCTCTGGCGACTTGTTTTTTCAATCGCAGGCACTGGTCTTCCGTATGCTGTATACTTCTGAGATACTTGGAGTGACAAGTCACCAGAAAGTTTCGTCCAAGAAAAAAATTCAATTCACTGGTCGCAAAGACACCATCTTCCTTACTGTAATCCACCCCATGAATGACCATGAAAAGATAGGGAAGGAATTGATCTTCCTCCTTTGGAGCATATTCCTCAACTTTTGGTGCGCCCAGATCTGAAATACAATCTTCAATGGAAAGAGGATGAAAGTGGAATACGCCCTCGAGCAAGGTTTTCAGCTCTTCTTTGGTCGGCGCCTCCAAATCAACCCATAGGAATAAATTCGTATCCTTGAGCAATGTAGGCATCAGGAAGGTATCCATATCTTGACTATGGAGCTTGCCTTGTGTTGTGAATGCGAATGATCGAATCATAGCCTGGTGTTGTTTTTTACACCTACGGCATTCTGGTCTCACAGAACTCCAGATAGCAAGCAATGAGGTAATGAAAATAAACCGAATGGAAAAAGCCGCTCTTTTCTCAACACAAGCATTGACAATCCTGACAAGATCATTAGCTTAACCAGCTCTATTGATGCAAAAGTCTTAGTAAGTATCAGGATATGCCAAATACAAAATCCGCAATCAAAAGAACACGAAGCACGGAGCGAAAACAGCAAGTAAATCGCGCCGTGAAATCTAGCATAGGCACCTTGGAACGAAAGTTTAAGGCCTTGGTGAAAGAAGGAAACAAAGATGGGGCCACCAGCGCTCTGAAAGATGTTTCCTCAGCTTATGATAAAGCAGCAAAAAAGGGCGTTATCCACCGGAACAAGGCAGATAACAAGAAATCCCGTTTGTCCAAATTGGCTAAATCACTGAGCTGAACCCAAGCCACTCAAACCTGTCATGGGAGTTTGAGAGAATTTCAAGAACCCTTCCATATGGAAGGGTTTTTTTATTGGGGAAAGCTAGACAATCTCCCTACCCTTTGTAAACGATCACGACCCCGAAGTCTGAAAGTAGTTGTTTACTACTCAGATCAACATAAGAGTAGTTGATGGTATTGATGCTCACGATGTTGGTTTCTCCGATTTGATTTAGGATCTCTGTCACACGCTCGTCGAAACCATCGTGTCCCACTTCTTTGCAATCCGTATGACGTATGGTTTTGATGCGAAGGATTTTATGTTTGTCTTTTTGAGCCTCCAGTGGTGGAAGGGCTTTGGTAATCAGGCTTTCAGCAGGCTTGTCGTAAGTCGGGACCACAAATGGTTTTTCGACACGATTGGCTGCCGTTTGAGACTCGCCATGTAACTTGACATTGGCAGCGTCAGCTTGCGGCACAGTCAATTGCTTCTCGCAAGATGGGCACTCTATTTCGGAACCGACACCTTGTGCATCAACAACAAGTTCCTGATGGCAACTGGGGCAACTAAAAACGATATCCATAAGTCAAAATTTAGGTTCGAAAAAGTATCGAACCGTATTACGAGATTTTGGGTTTTACCAGAGGATTTTAAAAAACCATAGCTAAATGGTGCTCAGTTTGATCAATGGCACTTTGCCATAATTTGAGAAGCCCCCAGTAAAAACTCTGTCATCCTTGCCTTTTAACTAGTAAATTCAATCATTAGGACATAGATATGCCTTCGATGATACCAGCGCCATCCGAGCTTTTTCGACAGTTGAATAGAAGTAAAAACTTTTTTCTCATTGCAGGCCCTTGCGTGATTGAAGATGCCGGACTCTGCCTTGAAATAGCTCGTCACCTTAAGCGGACATGCCACAAATTGAATATCCCCTACGTCTTCAAGGCGAGTTTCGACAAAGCCAATCGATCATCGGGAAAAACTTTTCGAGGCCCGGGATTCGAGCAGGGGCTCGAAATTCTGGCCCAAGTCAGAAAGGACATGCAATTACCAATCCTCAGTGACGTTCATACCGAATCTCAGGCGCATGAAGCTGGGAAGGTGCTGGATATCCTCCAGATACCTGCCTTTTTATGCCGCCAAACCGACCTCTTGTGGACAGCTGCACGGACCAAAAAAATCATCAACGTCAAGAAAGGTCAATTTTTAAGCCCCAACGACATGAAAAACGTGGTTCACAAAGTTCAAGAGGCTGGAAATAAGAAACTTTTGCTTACCGAACGAGGTTCAAGTTTTGGCTATAACAATTTGGTGGCAGACATGAGATCCATTCCTATCATGAATCAATTAGGCTATCCAGTAGTGTTCGATGCAACGCATTCTGTCCAATTACCTGGCGGCCAAGGAGATCAATCCGGCGGCCAAGGAGAGTTTGCACCTGTATTGGCTCGAGCGGCCATTGCCGCTGGCTCAAATGGCATTTTCATCGAAACGCATCCGGACCCAAGTCAATCCCCGAGTGATGGTCCCAATATGGTGCCTCTTTCAGAAATCAACCGTCTACTCGGTTCGCTTTCCAAAATAAAAGCAGCCCTCAAATGAGAGATTTCAGCTTAACCAACGATACAGCAAAACGATAACCTTTAGAATTCATGCAATCCTGCGTTCAAATTTCGAAAAGCTCCTTGCCCACTGCTGTCGCTGCTGCTTTTTTTCTAATTTTTCTCAATGAACCTCAGGCCGCGGATATTGAAAGCGCCACAATCCGGGGCGGATGGGAAGCAGCAGTCACTGAAAACAATCAAGTCACCACAATTTTACGAGGCGAGGAAATTAATGGCTCTAGAATCACTCAACTCAGCATACAACTCAATAAAGAGGGGGCGCAATCCACTCCAGAATTCTTTATTGAATCTCCTGAATGCAACATGCCTTACCTCTCTGAAGGTAATTATGATGCGTCTTCTGCAAAAAAGATTATTCTCAGAACTGCGGATGGGGGATTTGTTATCGAAGGTGTTGGGTGGAAATGGTCACAAAGTCAGGCATTGCTTGTCATCAGCAACAAAGTAAGTACGACAATAAAGAAGAATTTGATTGGCGCAGGACGTAAAAAAGAGAACAACCCTAATTCATCCGTGCCGCAGAATTCTTCCAATGTCAAAATCCAGTCCAATCGTTTTGTCTTCAACCATGCCAATTCCAAGGCCATTTATCAGGATCAAGTATTCGCGACGGATCCCGGGCGTTTGGAAATTTCATGCGGCAAACTGCAAATTGACCTGAGTGAGGAAATTCAAGGCTTCAAAGAGGTTTTAGCTGAAGATCAGTTGGTCATAAAACTGCTGGATGCAAATGCCCCAATCCAGGCAAGCGGAGGCCGTGCGGTCTATAGAATTGGGCAGGAATCCCAGGATGTGATTGAAATAATGGATGCTCCTACCTGGAGCACACAAGGCCATAACGGCAAAGGCGACCGAATCCGGGTAACAGCCTCGGAAACAAGGCAGTTCTTTAAAGTCATCGGTAAGGCCCGGGCAAGCCTGGATCTGGGTGACATTCGGATTCAGCAAACAGATGAGCCTGAGTCCGAGCAACAACCTATCGAAATCAGCGCCGATCAATACGAGTTCGATGGAACTGAGCTACGATTTGAGGGATTCGTAGAGGCTTCTCAGGGTGATGCGTGGACTTTGAGCTGCAAAACGCTGATCGCCGATATTGATGAGAAACAAAAAACTGCTGTAATGATTGAGGCTTCTGGGATGGTTCAAATGACCCAGCAGGATGGAGATGAGGACTTCATTGCAAAAGCAAATAAAGTTGTCTACGAGCCCATTGCTCCAGGTCAAGAGACGGTCATTTTAACTGGAAATGCTCAGGTCGATACGGAGGAATTCGTGGCACGGGGTGAGCGCATTGAAATCAACAAAAAAGAAGTATCGAATACGATTCATGTCAGTCGCCTCGCTTCGCTTGAGTTTCCAGATTCTACGATATCAAGTATCGGTATCCTGAACTTTGGAGACAATCAATCCACCCGTGATCCATCCAAGGCCCTCAACAAAGTACGAATCACATCAAAGGAATACTCTCTCATCGTCAATAAGGCAGTGTTTACTGAGGACGTAAGTATCCAGTTCCAAGATGAAACACTTAACTGCGATACTTTGGAGGTCGTGTTTTCACCGGATCGCAAGTGGATCAAAAACATTTTCGCCACAGGTGCAGTCCATCTAGTTGGCAAACAAGGGCGCATGACATGTCGTGAAATCAACGGTATATTTTCAGAATCAACTCATCAAATGGAACGATTGCGAGCGGAAGGCAATGTATCAATGACACATCCCAGAGGTAAGGCGAGAGGAGAGACTGCTGTGTTTTACCCCCAGACTCAAATGATTGAGCTCCAAGGCGAGCCCAGAATCATGACGACGCTCGAAGGTAAATCCGGTCGTCCATCTCAATACATTCTGGCCGAAGGTGAATCCTTGATGTGGGACCAAGCCAAGCATCGCTTCAACGGACCTCGTGGACGCTACCGTATCAAGACCATCAAGAACCCGGAAGTGTGGTAATAAGGGGAGCATTTAATCTAATCTCAAAGATAAATCATGGAATTACCGGAACAGGAAAATATTTCCCAAACCAGCGGAGCATCCTTACTGAGAACCGAGGCACTGGCAAAAGCCTACAAAGGCCGAAGGGTCGTGGACGGCGTCTCCATCCATGTCCAACCTGGAGAAATCATCGGACTCTTGGGCCCTAATGGTGCAGGTAAAACAACCTCTTTCAACATGGTCGTGGGTGTGGTTCGACCGGATGAGGGCGAAGTCTATTTCCAGGAGAATCCTGTTTCCAATCTGGCCATGCACGAGCGTGCGCGATTGGGCATGGGATACCTGACTCAGGAACCCTCCGTATTCAGAAAACTTACCGTCGCTCAAAATATTCTCGCCATCCTCGAAACATGCAAAATGAGCGCGAGAGAGCGCAAAACGCGCCTGATGGCACTGCTTGACGAACTGGATTTGGCAAGGCTATCCGAGAGCAAAGCATACACCTTAAGCGGGGGAGAAAAACGTCGACTCGAAATCACACGCGCTCTGGTAACTCAACCCAAACTTCTCCTGCTTGATGAACCTTTCAGCGGGATCGATCCGATTGCAGTTTATGAAGTGCAGAAAATAGTCAGGCGCCTCAGAGATCGAGGTTTAGGAATCCTCATTACAGATCATAATGTAAGGGAAACCCTCAAACTTGTGGATCGAGCATACCTTATTCATCAAGGCAAGGTCTTGTGTCATGGGCCAGCAGAGTTTCTGGTCGAGGACCCTCAGGCAAGAGATATTTACCTGGGACCTGATTTCAATTTATGATCAAAAAAAACAGCCAAAAGAATGCTGTTCCTTACGTCACAGTGGAGCAGCTTGTCTCTGAGCACGATCAGGAATTACAACTTCATCCCATTGGAGCCGCTCATAATCTGCGAAGAAAAATCCACGAACCGACTGTCAATCGCCCCGGTCTGGCACTCGCGGGATTTAAGAAATATTTTGCAAGCAAAAGGGTTCAGGTCTTTGGAAGTGTCGAAACGACTTACCTTCGATCGCTCTCTGCACAGGAGAGAGATGAGCGATATAAATGGATCTTTAAAACTCAAATCCCATGCGTGGTGTTTTCACGGAATTTGAATCCAGATGCCGCCCTGCTCAAGGCCGCGAAAAAAGCTAAGGTCCCAGTCTTCAAGACACCGCTCATTACCATGCGTTTCATCAATCTGGCTACGCTTGCACTTGAAATGATGTTCGCTCCCAGATGCAATGAAATCGGAGGAATGGTCGATATCCTGGGTGTCGGCGTCATTATTCGAGGTGACAGTGGAATTGGAAAAAGTGAAGCCGTCCTAGCTCTTGTTGAAAGAGGCTACAGTTTGGTGGCCGATGATGTAACCATCGTCACACGCATCGATAACCACTACATTGTTGGAACCAGCAATGAGATGACACGTAACCTGATGGAAATCCGTGGGATCGGGATCATTGATGTGGCCGCCATGTTTGGAGTTAGAAGTTTTCGAACTGAGAAACAAGTGAATCTAGTAGTGACGCTTGTTCATTGGGATAAGCTTAAAGAAATTGACAGACTTGGAATTGATAATGAGTATGTCAAAATATTGGGCGTGGAGGTCCCTCACATTACTATTCCAGTGAGGCCCGGTCGTGATCTGGCACGCTTAATCGAAGTAGCCGCTTTCCAGACAAAGCTTAAAATGTCTGGAATCAATACAGCAAAAGCTTTGAGCGAACGCCTTTTGAAAAAAATGACTCGTGATCGGCCTGCAAAAGGTTGAAGGATCCTCAGCAGAGACTGACTCCAATCCAATGAAAATTCTCTAGCGTCTATTTTGTAATTGTGTAGTGTTTACCACTGCATTTCTTGGACAACTCAAAAAATAATGCATCAACCAAATCCAACTGAAAATATTTCCAGAGAGTTGGTAGTAACCAACAAAATGGGAATTCACGCCAGACCGGCCGCTATGTTCGTCAAAGTGGCCAGCAAGTTTGACGCAGATGTGTTTGTTGAAAAGGATGGTGAACGCGTCAATGGAAAAAGTATCATGGGACTGATGATGCTGGCCGCCGGCCCTGGCAGCACTCTGTTGATCGAAGTCACGGGAAAAGATGCGAGTGAAGCTTTTGCAGAGATTGAAACGCTGATTACAAATAAATTTAACGAACAATGAGAGTCAATTGCCCGGAACACTCTTACCGAACGGCACCTGAATACCTCTGATTCCTCCAGTTAGCTTTGAGGCTCCACGGACTCAGCAATACGCATGATACGTGACGTGTTGCCTGTTATCTCATCCACATCGATCAATACCCCACGCAACATCACATCTTTCTGAGCCACTCCAAATCGTTGAGGTTGACAGGTCAAAAAACGTCTGATGACAGGTTCAATTTCTCTACCTAGAACACTTGCCTGAGGGCCTGTGAATCCCGTATCACACAAAAAAGCGGTACCTCCTGGAAAAATTTGCTCGTCAGCAGTCGGTACGTGAGTGTGAGTTCCAACGACCAGACTGACTTTGCCGTCAAGAAAACGGCCCATAGCTATTTTTTCGGAGGTCGCCTCGGCATGAAAATCAACAATGACAATAGAGGCTTGCTGCCGTATTTCTTCGATGACGGCGTCTATGGCCAGAAAAGGATTTTCCAGATCAGCCATGAAGGTTCTTCCTTGCAAATTAACCACGGCTACTTGTGGTATTTCACCTTTTTGCCAAAACACATATCCGTGACCAGGAGTATCTTTGGGATAATTTAAAGGACGAACGAAATGAGGGTCTTTCTCCAATAATCCAATTACCTCACGTTGATCCCACAAATGATCCCCGCTCGTGATCACATCCACACCTGCATCATGAATCTCTCGTGCCGTTGCAGGTGTGATACCCGCTCCACCTGCCGAGTTTTCACCGTTGGCAATTACCATACTGATCTGGTGCTTTTCCACGAGTTTCGGTACACACTCTCTCACAGCTCGACGGCCCGGTCGCCCCACTATATCTCCAATGAAAAGTATTCTCATTGGAGGCAAAATAGGACCATTGTCCGGGGTTTTGCAAGGTTAAGCCTTTTGTTGGTCTTTTCTGGCTTTGAAGCAGAAAAAGAAGCACATAGAAAGCTGAGGCACCAATCATGTTCGGATTCGCATGCCTTCTCATTCAACACCCTGGACTTTGGCTGAATCTTCTGATCACCTTGAATCTTTCCCGCGAGCAAAGGAGGCGCAAAAGGTAATATCTACCTCAATGCTGACTGATCCATCATTCAGTTGAAATACCCGGGCTGTTCGAGTTACCAACATATGATCACTGCAACCCATGCGCGTAGTATTAACAAAGAGCTGAAAATTACCTTTACTTATAAGAGAGGCTTATGAATTAACTTGATTCGAGCCTTATTAATGTACAATGTAGTGATTGGAAGTCGGATTTGACTTCATCTCCCTGATTGGATCAATGGACAAGTGTCCACTCGAACGCAAGCAAGCATCAACGACAATACATCCTGTTACATGCAAATACAGAGTCTGAAAGTTTTTTGTGACCTGAAGGAAACCGAAAGTTTTACCAAGGCGGCACAAATCAACAACATTACTCAATCAGCTGTGAGTCAACAAATCGGTTCTCTTGAAAAACAATTCGAAACCCTGCTGATTGAGAGGAGCAAAAAGAAATTTCGTCTGACCAGAGAAGGCATTGCGCTCTACGACTACAGCAAGCAAATCATTCAAACTTATGATTCTCTTTTGAATCATCTACAAGAGATCAAGGACATTGTTTCTGGAACCATACGTATTTCCACTATTTACAGTGTGGGTCTACATGAGCTTCCGCCCTATATGAAGCGCTTCCTTAAGGCCTTCCAAACGGTCAATGTGCATGTCGAATACCGCCGATCCAACCAAGTCTATGACGATGTCTTGAGTAATATAGTGGATCTCGGACTGGTTGCCTATCCGATCAAAGAACCAAGACTGGAAATAGTCCCCATCCGAAACGACCGCCTTGTGCTGATTTGTCATCCCGAACACGAATGTGCAAATCAGGATCAAATTGAACTCTCAAGGCTGGAGGGAAAGCGATTTATCGGATTTGAGCCTGATATTCCAACGCGAAAAGGGATAGATAAGATCCTTCGCGATTATGGTGTGCAGGTCAACCTTGCCATGGAATTCGATAACATCGAAACAGTCAAAAGGGCCGTGGAAATCGATGCAGGTGTGTCGATTGTACCTCATGGAACCGTGACTCAAGAAATAGCCAAGCATACGCTGGCTCATGTGGAGATTTCGGATAACACCTTCTACCGTCCCTTGGCAGTGGTCTACAAGAAAAACAAAGTCTTGTCGCCGGCAATGCGTGAATTCATGAATATTTTGAAAGAGGATCTGGATTCATCTCTCAAAAAATGATTTAAACGTGCACATGAGTCAAACGATCGGTTCAGATCTTACCAAAGTTGCAGTGGTGGGTGCCTCAGGTTACTCCGGAGAGGAACTCGTCAAATTACTACTGCTCCACCCCGAGGTGGAGCTCACCGTTTTAACTTCCAGACAATACGCTGGACGATCACTCAAAGATGTATTCCCTCGCTTCTCCAACTTGCCGGGTGCAGCTTCGCTTGAGTTTTCATCGCCAGATTGTCAGACGATACTCGAAAAGGCCGATCTTGCTTTTTTAGCACTGCCGCATGGAGTGGCTGCTGAATTCGCCCTGCCGCTTTGTGAAGGTGGATGCACTGTCATTGACCTGAGCGCTGATTTTAGAATACATGATCCGGAGACGTATGAGGAATTCTATGGAGCTCCCCACCCTGCTCCAAAGCTACTGGAAAAAGCGGTTTACGGACTGCCTGAATGGCGACGAGACGAAATCCAGAAGGCGCAGTTGGTTGCCTCGCCCGGCTGTTACCCGACAAGCATACTACTTCCCAGCCTTCCGCTGATCAGGGCCGGCTTGGTTCAACCATCAACCATCATTGCCAATTCTTTGAGTGGTGTCAGCGGTGCGGGCCGCAAAGCGGATATTCCTTTTCTCTATGTTGAATGCAACGAAAGTGTCCGCCCCTACGGTGTTCCAAAGCATAGGCATCTATCGGAAATCGAACAGGAGATCAGTCTGGCTGCTGGCCAGAAGACCATCATCCAATTCACCCCACATTTGATTCCAGTCAACAGAGGTATCCTCACCACAATGACCATGGAACCCTCCAATGATGCCCATTCAGCAGACCAGCCGGAAAACTACCTGAAAAAGGTAACTGAAATTTATGAGGAGACCTATGCCGATGAAGCCTTCGTCCGACTTTTAGGCACTTCAGGACTGCCGGATACCAAACACGTGGTCGGCACCAACAATATTGAGTTCGCATGGCGATATGATTCACGCACTGGACGCCTGATCATCATGAGCGCAGAAGACAATCTGGTAAAGGGTGCCAGCGGCCAGGCCATCCAATCCATGAATATTTTGCGAGGTTATCCGGAAACCACCGGATTGCTCCTCTGAATCGGATCTCAATGAAAGCAACACCCGGCAATCTATGTTTGCATGTGGGAGAAGGTTTCATCTGGGCACTGCTGACATTCATGCTGACAGCAGAACAGATGAAGAGTGACGACAAAGTGCTCGATGCAAGGCAAGACCTGCAGCCACTGATCGCCACGTTTTCTGTGGTTGCGTTTGATCCTTTGACCGGAGATCTCGGCGTTGCGGTGCAGAGCAAATTTTTTGGTGTGGGCACGATTGTCCCATGGGCGAAGGCGAACGTGGGGGCGGTGGCTACTCAGAGTTATGCGAATATCACATATGGCCCTGAAGGACTTTCGCTGCTGGAACAAAACATCCATCCCAAAGTTGCACTCATGCAACTCACAAATTCCGACAATGACAACGCGTATCGACAGGTAAGCATGATCGACGCGTCAGGGCGCACCAGCTCCTTCACGGGAAGTCGTTGTAATGACTGGGCAGGACACATCGCCGGACCGAATTTCGCTGTTCAGGGAAACCTACTGGCAGGTCAGGCTGTCGTTGAGGGCATGGCTAAGGCTTTTAAAACCTCTTCGAACATACCTGGAACAGAACTGGCGGATTGGCTCATGGCAAGCTTACAGGCAGGCCAGGATGCGGGGGGTGACAGAAGAGGACGCCAATCCGCTGCTCTGCTTGTTGTTCGAGCCCATGCGGGTTACGCCGGGATGAATGATCGCTATATCGACCTTCGCGTGGAGGATCACCAAACTCCCATCATGGAACTGACGCGTCTTCTCGAAATTCATAAGCTATTTTATAAAAAAGCACACGAGAACAAACCTGATCGCCTGTTTCAGAAATCTGATTGAACCCTGCATGAATCAACTACCCTCGTGCATGCGAGAAACCCCGAAAGGTATTGTTATCTCCGTAAGAATTCAACCCGGAGCCAGTCGTGAGGAATGCGTGGGCCTCCAGGCTGAGGCCTTGAAGATTCGAGTGACTGCCCCGCCGGTTGACTCAGCTGCCAACAAAGCGCTTATCAAGTTTCTTTCAAAAAAGATACGTATCCCGAAATCGCATGTTACCATCATCAAAGGAGGCACGTCTCGTCACAAACAAATCCTGCTTGCAGGATTGAAACCTGCGGATCTGGACCCCTTTTTCTTAAAATCCTGTGCCTCCTAGTTCCATATTTATCGACTGAGAACGACTAGTCTTGCTTTGAAACATTCTCCAGACTGCGGCGAATCGTGATTTCCACTCGATGCAGCATACCTCGCCACATCCTGATTTCGTGCTCTGTTGGTTGAGCACGTGCGAAAAAATCATCGAAACGTTTCATGATACCTGTTTCTTGATGCGTTTTCATAAAATCGGTCTGGATAAGGACCGATTCCAAGTGTTGGCGCAGTCCTGCAAGTTCTTCGACCGTTGCTATGCCCAATCCAACATCCGCACCATGAGTTACGTTGGCTGGCTCGTAATGGCATGACATTTCATAAAGCGTCACCATCACTGCATGAGAGAGATTCAATGAAGTAGCCTCTCCATGAGTAGGAATATGAATCAGCGCAGTGCAAAGTGCTAATTCATCATTACTCAAGCCACTACTTTCTCGTCCAAACAACAGCCCCATGCGACAAGAATGATCAGGAAAAGCCTGAGCAATATCAGGCAATAAAACCGTTCGATCCTGTGCCTTGCGGTTTCTTGCAGTGGTGCCACCTACCCAGTGCAAATCATGCAAGGCATCTGTGAGGTGCTCGTGCACACTGGCATTTTTCAGTACTTCCAGACCATGAGCTGCACGCTTGACAGCAACCTCACTCAAATGCTCTTCAGGAAGCACAAGCCGCAAGTCGGTCACCCCCATGTTGGCCATAGCCCTGGCCGTTGCTCCGATATTCCCGGGATGCGTTGGCTCAACCAATATAACAGAAAGATTCTCAACATTAACCCGAAACGACATAAGCTTGAAAATGAATCAATTCCTCCCCCTTTGCCAGTGAATAGAAAAACTTTCCCCTTGCTTTTACGGTTAATATGAAGCAAACACAACAATCAACGCTCGTATCAGTAGAGAGCTTACTGCTTCCGCTCAACAAAAAGAAAACGGAGAAAGGGGGTAGCATGGAGAGGCCCAAAATGTCTACTCCGAGATTTTTTGTTGGAGCATATTTAGGACACCCCACCAAGGCTTTCCTTCATGCATTAATCTAGAGCTCGTCTGTGATGCGCCCTCATCGGGGGCCGAGCCATTAATGTAAGTAAAAGTATTATGTCATTTGAAAATCTGAATCTGGACGAACGTCTACTGAAAGCAGTCGACGCCTGCGGCTTTACCAAACCTACACCCATTCAGGAACAAGCGATTCCAGTTATCCTTGAAGGTGGTGACCTCATGGGCTCAGCCCAAACCGGAACAGGAAAAACAGCGGCCTTCGTATTGCCTATCCTGCATCAAATCATCAACCGCGAACCCGTCAATAAAAGCATTGGACCACGCTGTCTGGTGGTGGCTCCAACGCGTGAATTGGCTCAACAGGTCGAAAAAGACGCGGTTGATTACAGCAAGTTCATCAAGTTCACTCAAGGTTCTGTTGTGGGAGGTGTTTCCTATGGCCCGCAAATCCAGATGTTAAAGCGTCCTGTCGATATGCTCATAGCGACCCCGGGACGTTTATTGGATCACATGGGTCAGGGACGCATTGATTTTTCACGCCTTGAATTCCTGGTGCTTGATGAAGCAGATCGCATGCTGGACATGGGATTTATTGGCGACATTCGTAAGATAGTAGGAGCCGTTCCCGAAAAACGACAGACCCTCTTGTTCTCAGCCACTTTGGAAGGGCCAATTCTCAGGATGGCACAATCGTTCCTGAAAGAACCTGAGTCCATCTCACTGACGACCAATACCAAAAATCACGAACAGATAGAGCAACGTATCCATTGGGCGGACAATGTGTCTCACAAACACGATTTACTAAAACACTACGTAGCAGAAGAAGAAATGAGTCAGGCCGTGATTTTCACCTCGACTAAACGTGGGGCCGATGAACTTGTCAACCAGCTGAATAAACGTGGCCAAAAAGCAGCCGTACTTCATGGCGACCTGCGACAATCAGCCAGAAAGAAAACCATGGATGACATGCATCATGGTAAAATAAAACTTCTAGTTGCAACAGACATCGCCGCTCGAGGGCTGGATTTCAAAAATATCAGTCATGTCATTAACTTTGACCTGCCAAATACAGCTGAGGATTACATCCACCGTGTTGGCAGAACGGGTCGCGCCTCCGCAACAGGAACGGCGATTTCACTTGTCTGCCGAAAGGACTGGGATTACCTCGTCAGCATCGAGCGATTGACTGGGAAAAAACTCAAGAGAGATAACATCGAAGGGTTGGAGGCAATATCCAAAGAACCGAAAAATCGATCCACTTTGGGTAATGCCGGACGCTCCTGGAAACCCAGCAGGCGAGGCAGCATCAAACGCCGCAGGCGGTAGCCGTTCAGACAGCCGCTAAACGGCTCTAAGCCAGAGCAGTTTTTGTTTTTTTGACAAGACGGATATCGCCAATCTTCATGGTTTTATCCACTGCCTTGCACATGTCATATATCGTCAGGGCTGCCAAACTGACAGCCGTAAGTGCCTCCATTTCAATCCCGGTTGCAGCAGCTATTTTGGCGGACGCTGTGATATGAACACGATCCCGGCTGTCCGGAATGGACATCGCGACTTCACAGTGGGTGATTGGCAAGGGATGACACAAGGGAATCAATTCTCCGGTTTTCTTTGCGGCCATGATTCCTGCGAGTCGAGCCGAGGCCAGAACGTTGCCTTTGGCGATCGCATTGGACTCTATCTTGTTGAGGGTCTCCGCTTGCACGTAAATACTGCCCTCAGCAATTGCTTCACGCAAAACGACGGGTTTGTGAGTAACATCTACCATGGATGCTTCACCTTTTGCATTGATATGAGTTAAATCAGACATTTGAAAAATAAGGATTAGCTTTGAAAATCAGGCAGGGTTTAATCCAGTGAAGGTGTTTGCCTTTTCGCATAAAGCAACTCCCAATCGTTTTGCCAATCCTTGACGGCTGCTTTCATCAAATTGGCAGCATCCAGTCTTGGTTCGACAAATTTCGGGCGAAACCATGGAAATGTTCCCACCAAGTCATGCGTTACCAGAATCTGGCCATCGCAGCCATTGCCAGATCCAATGCCTATGGTTGGATAAGACACTGAACGGGTGATTTCCTCGGTCAAGCTGTGCTCGACAAGTTCAAGAACAACCGCAAATATTCCCAATGAATCGAGAAATGCAGCGTCGTCCTTCAGCTTTTGCTGCTCTTCCCCAGAACGGCCCTTGATGCGATATGTTCCTTCTTCAAGAATATGTTGAGGTAACATCCCCAAGTGCCCAACACATGGAATACCTGCGCTACAAATGGCCTTGATCTGCGCTCCAATCTCTTGTCCACCCTCTAGTTTGACGGCATGCGCTCCGGCATCAATCAAGCGTCTGGCATTGCGAACCGCTTGCTCACTGGATTGGTAACTTTGATAGGGCATGTCCCCTACCAGACAGCTCTTGGGATTGGCCCTGGCGGCGGCTTTGACATGATGAAGCATGTCATCCATCGTGACATGTGTGGTGTCCGGATAACCGAGCACAACCATTCCCAGAGAATCACCGACCAGCAGCATTGGAATACCAAGCTCATCCAACATCCTTGTCATGGGATAATCATAAACCGTCAACGCAGACAAAAAATGCCTGCGCTTGCTCGCCTTGATCATTTCAGGGGTCCAAATTTTCATCTTCCGGCGACACTATTCCTGCGCAGCCATCAATTTGCAATAGCGGGGAATGGTGCCAGAATGAAAATTCCATGATTGTTTTTAGGAAGTATCTTCTCTCAGAATAGGCAAAGAATGTCCAACCATCAAAAAGAGACTGACATCCGTTTCATGCGCCGGGCACTCCAACTGGCAAAACGAGGCTATGGCAAAGTGTCTCCAAACCCGATGGTCGGGGCGGTGCTGGTACGTCACCATGAAATCATAGGCGAAGGATGGCACCAGAAAGCAGGTGGTCCCCATGCTGAGATCAATGCATTGGAGGACGCGAAAAAAAAAGGGCATGCTACCCATTTATCGACACTTTATGTGAGCCTTGAACCTTGCTCCACAACCGGCCGCACCCCTCCCTGCACTGAAGCGATCATGCAATCAAGCATTCAACGCGTGGTGATCGCCTGCGAGGACCCCAACCCAGCCCACGCAGGAAAGGGGATCAAGGTTCTGGAAGACGAGGGTCTTGAAGTGGTCACCGAAGTTTTAAGAGACAAGGCCAGGGGATTGAACCAGAATTTCTTTCATTGGATTTGTCAAGGTCGTCCGCGGGTCACCATAAAAGCAGCCATGACTCTGGATGGAAAAATTGCAACTTCCTCAGGACAATCCAAATGGATCACAGGCTCAGGCGCGCGTAAACATGCCATGAAACTAAGGTATGGCATGGATGCGATGCTGGTGGGTATTGAGACAGTGATCGCTGACGATCCAAGCCTGACAGTGCGTCTTGGATCTGGCACCAAACCATCAAAAAAGTGTCTCCGCATTATCTTGGATTCAAAAGCGAGGACACCGATAAACAGCAAGCTACTGACGGACGAATGGAATGATTGGACCCGCATTGTTGTTTCAGAATCAGCGCCCGGAGAAAGAGTTGATGGCATTCAAACAAAAGCGCAGGTCTGGGTTTCTCCCAACGAAGGACGCATCGACCTTGGATGGTTGCTCGACCGCATGGGAAAAGAAGGTATGACATCACTCCTTGTCGAAGGCGGAGGTGAAGTGAATGCCGCTTTCCTGCAACAGAATCTGGCCCAGGAGGCCGTTTTTTATTATGCGCCCAAGATCCTGGGGGGGAATAATGCTCGCAGGGGAATCGCAGGATCTGGCGCAAGATCACTCGAAGAAGCTACTCGGCTCACGAACACCAGATGGAGACAAGTCGGGGAGGACCTCGTGATGAAAGCAGAGATCATGACATCATTTTGAATGATACACAGCAGCCTTGCTCTACCACAGTCAGCGCAAATCACTGGTGCGCGCAATCCAGAACGCAGGACCGATGCCGCCGCCAAAGAAGAAACCGTAAGCAATACCCCATGCCACGGCTCCCCAAGGCATCGGCATATGCGCATGAAGCCACGACCCGATGAAATAACCCGTCATATTGGAAATGGCCAGAACCACCCAGACCCTGTGCCATGCTTTCAGGTTCTTGAAGGCACGGCAAATCAAAACAGCCATACCAAGTGATCCAAACACCGCTGCCAGCCACTCTCCGGTTGAGTTTTTAAAGGCCATCCAGACCGCGATCCATAACAGTGCGTAAACAGCAAACGAAAGGGAAAACACTTTAAAAAACCTCACCCTTTGACGCGTGCCGGGAATCAGACCCCTCATTGATTCACACCCAATGCCCAGATAGATGACCATCCAGGCGAGGTAAGCTCCTATTTCCCCGAGAGTCCCGTAGAACCATTTTCCCAGAAAGGCCCAGGAACCAAAAACTACCATGCTTGCAAGACCAAAACCAAGCACACCCGTTCGCCAGGCATCCCAAATACTTTGCTCGACCGGGTGTGACCGACTGCTGTCATCGATCGCTGGATCTTGCGAGTGCGTGTCTGGTGTCCGATGCTCAGCTTCCATCAAATCATTCCTGAGCTTTCATGTGCAAATTGGCAAGATGATTCCCTCATAAAAGGTATCGAGATGAGGTGAATTCTCCCCAAAAAGGTTGGATGCCTTTTTGGGGAGAGACCAAAAAGGTTAGACGTTGTAGGTCGAAGATGAGACACGGCCACCCGTTCCTGTCCAGTTCGTATGGAAAAACTCCCCGCGTGGTTTATCGACACGCTCGTAAGTATGCGCACCGAAATAGTCACGCTGCGCCTGAAGGAGGTTGGCCGGCAAACGTTCGGATCGATAACTGTCGTAAAAATTCAAGGCCGTTGCAAACGCTGGAACCGGAATCCCCTTCTTCACTGCCGTCGCGATCACGTTGCGCCACCCGCGCTGGCTAGATCGGATTTCTTTTTTGAAATAGGGATCCAACATCAGGTTGGCAAGACGTGGCCGCTTGTCATAGGCCTCCTTGATCTTACCAAGGAACTGACTGCGAATAATACACCCGCCTCGCCACATCAGCGCAATACCGCCATAGTTGAGTTTCCAACCATTTTCCTCTGCAGCCGCTCGCAGGAGCATGTATCCCTGAGCGTATGATACAATCTTTGAGGCATAGAGAGCCTGCCGAATATCCTCAATAAACTTGGCTCTGTCGGTTTTGATAACCGGCTTGGGACCTCGTAATTTTTTAGAGGCGGCAATCCGTTCATCTTTCATGGCAGAAACACAGCGACTGAACACAGCTTCAGCAATCATGGTGATGGGTATACCAAGGTCAGCAGATGAAATGACGGTCCATTTACCTGTCCCCTTTTGCCCTGCCGTATCCAGAATCTTGTCCACTAATGGACCACCATCTTCATCTTTATGCGCAAGAATGTCCCGAGTAATTTCAACCAGATAGGAATCCAACACTCCTTCATTCCACTCGGCGAACACTTCATGCATTTCGTCGGGCGTCATCCCCAGTCCAACCGACATCAGTTGGTAAGCCTCACAGATCAACTGCATGTCACCATATTCAATACCATTATGGACCATCTTCACGTAGTGACCCGCGCCATCTTCACCCACCCAGTCGCAACAAGGTGCACCATCATCGACTTTAGCCGATATTGATTGAAAAATGTCTTTCACATGAGGCCATGCGGACTTGGAACCTCCAGGCATGATGGAAGGGCCACGACGTGCCCCCTCTTCTCCACCGCTCACGCCGGTCCCAATGAATTGCATGCCCTTGCTCTCGAGATACTGCGTTCTTCGGGAACTGTCCTGATAGAGTGAATTGCCACCGTCAATAATGATATCACCAGGCTCCAGAAAAGGGAGCAGCTGTTCTATGAAATCATCCACTGGTTGCCCCGCCTTGACGAGCAGCATCACGCGCCGGGGTCGTTTGAGCTGCGCGACAAACTCTTCGATGCTTTGCGCACCGATGATGTTCGTGTCTTTGGCTTCATTGGCAAGAAAATCATCCACCTTAGAAACGGTACGGTTGTAAACTGAGACCACAAAACCATGGTCGTTCATGTTCAGGACGAGGTTCTGCCCCATCACTGCCAATCCGATTAATCCAATATCAGCTGTTGCTTCCATAAAAGAAGACTTTGATAGCCGAAGTATGGAAGAATTTCAGTAAAAATCGTGATGAAACAGCATTTTTTGTGTCATTCAGCCAATGGTGAAGGATGAGATACACTAATGGATTAGCCGTTATAATGGCCAAAAACGACGGTTTTTCGGCGCTCTGATAAAAAAGTTTAAAAAAAACTCATTTTTCACGTGACAGAAAAACGAGTTTCCTTAATGTTGAGCGCCCATTGGGAGACCCTATCGTCTAGTGGTCTAGGACACCGCCCTTTCACGGCGGTAACCCGGGTTCGAACCCCGGTAGGGTCGCCATCTCCCATTAAGTATTTCTCTTGGAAAAGCTTTAATCAGGTCTCCAACCCTTGACAATGCGATAGCATAACATGTGTGTCCGTGTTCAGGGTATCCAAACGCATTTGGAGTTGTTGAAGCAGAATAAACAGAGCAACATTAGACTTGGGCAATCAACGGTTAGGAGGGTGAAATCGAACATCAGTAGCCCCGAAACAGCGCGATAATCTGGTCCAGCCTCTTGATACACCTCAAAATCGCATCAAGTCACAACACAACCAGAGTTTTCGTGAGAGCTCAGAATAGCGGTTACAGAGTTAACCTGGATCACCTTGCTCTGTTGGTCCGTGTGACCGGGCCAAACCACCAATGACCCTCTCAGCCCGCTTGGACAATAGCTCCAAGGCTCGTTCACGTTTCAGGATGGCATCAATACGACGAGGCATCGGCATGCGACGAATCCAGTCCAACGTGTCCATGACATCCAGGCTCATGACGCGTTCGTATTCGGCTGGCACTTGATCAGTGTCCATATCGTCGTTACAGGGGCGATCCTGACCTTCGGGGCCATCCCACATGTAACGGCGTTTCCACTCGCGAACAGTGCCTGGCTTGATATCCAGCAACACACCGACCTCGGCAGAGGTCTTGCCGGCTTCAACCAGTTCCTTGGCTTGTCTGCGGATGTCCAGAGGGAGAGAAGACACAGGCGCTTGTCAGCAAAGACTACTGGATGGTTACAAGGTTGTCTAAAATCAATCGCTGGAGGCCGACCTGTTGAACCGGAATTTCAGTGAAAAAATGGTGCTATTGACTTTTTGACGACCATTCACCAACTGATTTTGATCTTTGAAAACTGCATCCTCTAATCAGAGCTCAGGTCTCTTGGTTTTCCCTGAAGGTAAATTCCGCTTTCCGCTCACACAAGCGTGTCCATTCGTCAGGTTCGCCGAATCCAAGATTTTTTTAAACATCGACTTAAGATCATGCATTTGATTATGAATCAAACACATCAAAAACAACTTCATTGCCAAACGCGTGTGAAAATGAATCGCCCGAGCTATGTATCTATTATGAAATCAAACAAAGGATTTACCCTCATTGAGCTGTTGGTTGTCATTGCGATTATTGCGATTCTCGCATCCCTGCTGCTGCCAGCTCTCGGCAAGGCCAAGGAGAAGGCCAAAGCAATCAAATGCAAGAATAACATGCGCCAGATTCAGCTGGCATGGTTCATGTACGCGGATGATGCTGAGGGCCGCGGTCATGAACGCCGCAATTGGATGCGATGGATCCCGGATGGTGGTGACTTCACCAACCCACTACCGGGACGGGCAGGAATGATCAGGGCCTCCCACCCTCATGCTTATTGGGGCGTTGCCTATGCAGGCTATATCGGCTGGAGTCCATTGGTCTTCCAGTGTCCTTCGGCCAAGGCTGCGGATGACCAATACCAAGGCCCTCCAAATCAGGATGGCTTGTTCGACAAAGGCTTCAAGTATGTGACCTACGGATTCAATGGATTTTATGCTTCGCCTAATCCCCGTGCAATCGGGCTCGATCTGGCTGTTTGGGAGGGCAAGATAGGTGGGGCAACTCCCGTCCGCGCTCGAAAGATCGATAACTATAGTCAACCATCCGAGACCCTGATTTTTCAGGATGCTTGGGAAACGATGCTCGATGGGACAAGCGATACACCCATCGCCTTGGGTCAATGGGCAAAATTCCCGGAACGACTCAGGGAATACTATCGACATGGTAATATAGGAAATATCATGTGGGGCGACGGTCACGCCTCTCAAGCCAAACGTGGCAAAATCAATTGGAAAGAATCATGGTATGTCGGCCAACCCCTGCGCGGGTCCACTCGTTAAGTTTTTTTACCGAATCCCTCGCACGCCGATCAAAAACGAAGGCTTTCACAAATCAGAAGAATACTCATGCTTCACTTTCTTCCAAACGACATACCAGAGACAGAACGGACATGTGTGAATGGAGGATTCGAGCGTTGGTTGAAGTGTCCGTGACAAAACCAGCTCAGGACAAGCCAGAGACTGGATGATAAGGGATTAACGTTGGCTATCTCGGAGAAGATTCGTTCTCAAAGACTGGTGCCTGTGGCTAGATGGGCTGGCTCTCAGTGATGAAAATGCAGGCTATCCCAGTTTTTCAAGGATTTCGTAGCACTGGTGAATGTCACTGCACACATGCGCACCGATATCGGTGAGGGCGGATTGATATGCTCCGGATGCGCGACCTCCAACAACAATCTCTGTTTTGTTAGGCAAAAATGAGCGCAGACGACATAATTCGTCGTTCAAATTTGGATCGTTTTCAGGGAAAACAATACTAAGACCCAATACAGTGGCTTTGTTTTGAGCGACAGCTCCAGCGATTTCCGCAGCAGGAAGATTGGTTCCGAGGTAGGTTACGCGCCATCCAAGACTCGAGGCAGTCGCTGACACAATGATAGCACCCAATTCATGCAGCTGCCCTACCGGCGTCGCTATCACGATGCCAGGAGCAGAGTCTGTAATGCCAAAAGGTTTGGAAATGTTTGCAAGAAAAGTGCGGATAAGTGCGCTGGCAAAATGCTCATGGGCGCCAGTGATCTCGCCAAGACGCCATAAATACCCCAGTTTTTGGGCTAGCGGCGCCACGACCCGCATAATCATGCCTTGATGCCCCAAACTGAGTGCTGAGCGGGTGAGTTCTTCCTCCAATTTTTTTTGATCAAGTGCCTTAATGGCAAGCAAACAAGCCTCCAGATGAAACTCAGATTCGGGTGCCGGAGTGGTGTGCGCAGGCTCTTCCAGCTGGATGTGCTGCCTGTCCTCTTCGGTAAGGGATTTGAGCGTTTCCTTCGGTAGGGATGCTATGTTGCTGATCTTGTGGCCCCCCAGCGTTGCTTCCCTCAGCAAGGCCAAGCGCTTGATGTCTTCATCCGAATACTGGCGACGGTTGGTGTCAGTGCGGACTGGAGTCACAGCATTGTATCTCTTTTCCCAGACACGGATGACGTGAGGGGTTAAACCTGAACGCTTGGCTGCTATATTGATTGAGTGATGCATTACGAATTAGACTTATGTTAGACAAAACATCGCTTAAAACCTAACAACAAGCAACACATAGTATGACATTTCTTCCCTGTTCTCTGTTTGGAAGGTAAAGAGAGTTAGGACATCCTGAAGTCTTCAATGTTTCAAATTGAAGTTGTTCAAAGAGTTGTATTTTTCTAAAGATTGGGATCAAAGGTTATTTAAGTATGCGGTAAACCATTGAAAATTAAAACTCATTCCAGTTTGGTTGACCAACGTGGAAGGTTTTCACCAAAAGAAAAGCTCTGAAAAATACAGGGCAAGCAATACAAATCAGCAACTGCGCTTAAAATAAAAGACTTAATGAAAAACCGCAGTTCATTATACAAATTTTAATCTTTAGTTAAACATTTGTTGATTTTTTATTTGACGTTATCAAAAAGTTAGTCAAATTATAGACACAGGGAGCATACAAACCAACGCTCCATTTAAAATTATGAAGAAATTAGGATTAGTAATCGCATTGACAGTCGCAAGTGTCACCTCAACATTCACCATGAAGGCAGGACCCAGTCCAGACCATCACAACGAAAAAAATATTGTCCAGATAGCAGCAGGTCTAGAGGATTTCAGCACGCTCGTTGCCGCAGTGAAAGCTGCCGGACTGGCAGAGACCTTGTCGGGCAAAGGACCATTCACTGTCTTTGCTCCAACCAACAAAGCTTTCGCAGCACTGCCGGAAGGTACGGTTGCAACCCTGTTGAAGCCTGAGAACAAGAAAAAGTTAATAAGTATCCTCACCTATCATGTGATACCTGCGAAAGTTCCAGCATCCGCAGTCAAAACAATGAAGGCCAAAACAGTCAATGGGAAGATGGTAGACATCAAAGTATCTGACAAGGGAGTAACGGTTGATAATGCGAAGGTCATCAAGACGGACGTATTCGGAAGCAACGGCGTCATTCATGTCATCGACAAAGTTATTTTGCCAAAGTCATAACAACTTGGCCAAGCAAGATGAGAGGCGGCGAAAGCCGCCTTTTATTTTGTTAAGAATAAGAGACCGGCCAATACTTTCAACGCCAACTCAACTGAAAACAGGGGAAAGAACAAAAAAAGTCGCTTAAACACCGTCTTGTGGGCAATGTTTACCAGCCTTGACTAAATGGATAAATGGGTGACCAATAGGCCTGTTTCCAACAAATTCATAACGAGCAAGCGAGATCGTTTTCAATTATGCACCAACAAGCATCTCAAAAACACATTTTAGTCGTCGGTGCAGGCCCGGGAGGCTTGACAGCCGCAATGATCCTTGCCTTTCGAGGTTTCAAGGTAACATTGATTGAAAAAGAAGAAAAAGTGGGTGGAAGAAACGCATCCATCGAGCGCGGAGGTTACAAATTTGATACGGGGCCGACCTTCCTGATGATGAAATTCCTGCTGGATGAGGTCTTTGAAGAGGCGGGAAAAAATTTGGACGACTATGTGGAGTGCACCAAACTGGAACCCATGTATCGGCTGCAGTTCAAGGACAAGGCATTTGAACCTACGACGGAGAGGGAAGCCATGCTGCAACAAATGGATGCATGCTTTCCGGGCAGCCGTGACGGCTACGACAAGTTCATGGAAGTCGAGAAGGAGAGATACGAAAGCATGTATGCCTGCCTTCAGAAGGATTACAATTCCTGGACCAGATATTTCAGTCTGGACGTTTTGAAAGCGCTCCCCAAGTTGTCTGTAGGGCGATCCATCTTTGAAGTTTTGGGGGACTATTTCGAAGATGATAAATTGAAATTATCATTTACGTTTCAGTCAAAATACCTGGGGATGTCAGCATGGGATTGTCCCGGTGCGTTTGCGCTTCTGCCCTACATCGAGCACGCCTTTGGAGTGTGGCATACCAAGGGTGGACTCAGCGAAATTTCGGAAGCAATGGGAAAAGTGTGCGAAGACCTTGGTGTTGACATTCGCCTTGGAAGCCCAGCCAAACAATTGCTTCTTGAAGGTAGAAAAGTGTGTGGCGCGGAGTTGGCCGACGGTGAGAAGATTCATGCAGATGAGACGGTACTGAATGCCGATTTCGCATATGCCATGAAAAATCTTGTCCCTCCAGGTACGCTCAAAAAATACAGCCCACAAAAAGTGGACAAGAAGGAATACTCCTGTTCGACCTTCATGCTTTATCTGGGAGTAGACAAGATTTACGACCTGCCCCACCACACCATCTTTTTTGCAGAGGATTACAAAACCAATATCGAAGAAATCTTCAAGGTAAAGACACTTTCAAAGGAACTTTCTCTTTATGTGAGGAATGCGAGCGCCACGGATCCCACACTGGCGCCCGAAGGTCATTCTGCCGTTTACGTGCTTGTTCCCGTTCCGAATCTTACAGCGCCCATCGACTGGGAAAAAAGTAAGGAACCCTTCAGAGAACAAGTTCTCAATACACTTGAAACAACAGGTGGCATGACGGATTTGAGGAAGCACATCAAAGAGGAAATCGTGTATTCACCAAAAACATGGGAGAACATGAATATCAACTTTGGAGCAACGTTCAATCTCGCTCACTGCCTCAAGCAAATGATGTATCTTCGTCCTCGCAATAAATTCGAGGAGCTCGACAACTGTTACCTTGTTGGAGGAGGGACACATCCTGGAAGCGGTCTGCCCATGATCTATGAATCGGGTCGCATCGCGGCCAATCTTATTTCAAGAGAACATCAGGTGCCCTTTACTTCAAAGAACCTTCAAGTTCAGCCAAATTAAACATGAATGCCCTTCAATTCGGCAGGTTGATTCATTCAATCTACAGCCGAAACGGCAGGCTTCCAGACTTGGATTGGATCCAGTCCCAAGGGCTGTTTGCTGTCAAATTAGCTCAAATTCACGCCTTGAGGATCGATTTTCTTGAGCGAGAGAAATGTGAGCACCTTGCCAGGCTATACAGGCAGGCAAAAGAAGTTAGCTCGGCAGACTTCTTTGACATCCTCAGAAAATCGGCACCTGCAGATTTCGAGGAGCAATTCGACAGCATAGAACAATCACCGCTGGCAACCGCTTCGGTAGGCCAGGTACATCGGGGCGAACTGAAATCGGGTGAAGCGGTCGTCATCAAGGCGATCAAGGAAGAAGTGACAGAACGTTTCAAGGCGGATGTGTCGGGAATCAAGAGGCTGATTCGATTCTCCACCTGGGTGTATCCAAAACTGAAGAAAGCGGGTGATCCCATGGGGATCATCGAGGACATCGAACGCTTCACTCTCAGCGAACTTGATTTGCGGCGTGAGGTTCAGGGTCAGCAGACCCTGAGAGGAATCCACGCCGAAGCCAGTCAGCACTTTGATCTCTCGAGGCTGGTTTTCCCTCATGTGCATAGCGAATTATGTCACAAGAACCTCATGGTTTCGGAATTCATTGAAGGTCCCACCTTCGATGAATTACTCTCGAAGGGCAAATTGGACTACGACCAGCTATTGGATCTGTTCAGGATACAAGGTTACTACATGTTCTGCCGCGGAGTGTTCCATGGAGATCTGCACCCCGGTAATGTCATTCTTTCCAATGGTCGATTTGTGTTCGTCGACACGGGTTTCATCGCGGAAGTTGGGCGCAAGATGCGAGTGGGGCTTTTCAACTTTTTCGCTGGGCTTTCGAAGAATGATTACGGCGCGTGTGCCAAATCGTTGAACAGTATGTCTGAGGTCGAAATCCAGGGAGAGCAGTTCAGGAAATTTACCACGGCCTTTGAAGATCTCTATGAAAAGTTTACTGGAGCCACTGTTTCTCAAATCAGCCTCACTCAACAAATGATGAAAACCATCAAACTTGGGATTCACTCGGGAATGACCTTCGAGAGAGGTATTTTCTCGATCATCCGAAGTCTGATGTATCTGGATGGGATGGTGCTGCGCTGCAACCCGAATGCAATCCTCTTGAATGACATGGGCAAGTTCATTGGTGAATTCAAAAAACACCTTTGAGGGTTGAGATCACAAGACTCAATCACCCTTTCTACGAGCCATTACTCGAAAAAATAGGTTCCCCTTGTTTGAAACAGTCAAATGGTGCTTCTCCATGTGTGGATTCTTTTCGTTGCTTGAAAAATTTTCTATGGGAGTGATTGCTTCGTAGGGACCCTTCGGAGAAAACGAAGATTGCAACTCGTAGGTCACCCCGGGCATGCTCTGCCAGATCAAGCAAATCACCCCTGCCTCGACGATTTCGGCCCGCAGAGAGAGTCTGGACTTGGAGTCACGGGGATGCGTGTTCGCCAGCCATTCGTCGAGGTTCGAATGCCCATCATGATCAGGATCACCTTCACTTCCATCTGAAAGGGCGTCTCGCAGAGGAGAAAGAGCATGCATCACTTCCCATCCGTCAGGCAGGCCATCGCCATCGGTGTCCAGTTCAATTGCATCGGTCATGAGCGATGCCTCTTCAGGGTCACTTAGCCCGTCACCGTCCGTATCGGCACCCTTGGCAATCTCTACCAAAACACCTTGAAGATTAATTCGGTTCGGATCGCTTTCAGAGTGGCGCCCTCCAATCAGACTGTGATCAAAGGACCAGAGGACAACGCGATCCGAGGAAGGCTGTCTTCCAGAAAGGACGCTTAGCCGAAGTGGCTCGTTCGGATTCCATGCGGGGACGGACTCCCATGGAATGGCTATTTCCACAAAATTCGCATTTTGCTCAGACAAATGCGTGTTCTTGAGACTTGGGGTATATGCTTGTGGGCTCAAGTTGTATTGCTGAATGCGCGCACCTTGAACAGGTGTCAGTGTTTCCCCTGCATGAAAAACCCCCTGCGGCCCCATGAAACCGCTGCGCGAGCGGTCAAATGCGGGATACGTCCCGTCCGCAAATTCATCCCCAAGCACCCCAATCAACTGGGGCTGCCAGTCTTCAAACTCGAGATGATCCAGAAAAGCCAGATCGGCTGCACCATCGACATGCTGCGTGTTGGCCTGCCCCATGAACAAGATCACGGCTCCGTCATCAGGAAGGGCAAGGGATTCAAAACCAAGGTAGAGGTGGTCCGCATCATTGTGAACCCTCACAGTGCCGGCGTGGGAATATCTCCCCATGCTGGCCACCAGCGGTGCCCCATTGAAATCAAAGCGCTGATTGAGAAGATTGCCATCCGCATCACCAGCTCCCCCCTCCTCCACCAGAGGAGAATGCCAGACGGAGGCATGGCTTGAAACAGGAACAACATCCCGCTGCATGACAAAGGAATCAAACACATGACCTGCGTCATCGATCGCATCCACACGACATGTATTCCCCTCGATGTCGACATGAACAAAGTGGTATTGACTTAGGAACCGTGCACTCAGGACATCATACTCCCGCAAAGGATAGAGGGATCCGCCACCGCCAGCGGTGATGATATTGACCGTACCATCGACGGGTTGAAATCGTTCATAGACGTGATCATGGCCGGAAAAAATCATCTGCACGCCATGCTCCTTCATCAGGGGCATGAGCAGATCCCTCAATTCATCTGCATCACGCTTTAAATTACGATTGTAGTCGTCAAAGCGATGGAGGCTGGAGGTACGGATGGGATGATGCAGGACAATGAACTTCCATGGACTGGTCGATGCGCGAAGCACTTTTTTCAACCAGAGATGCTGTGGGTTATTCTCCGTCAGGGCGTACTGATGGAAAAAAGGAGCCAGCAACACGAAAAACTGGGCGGGTCCATGCCTCACGGTATAGTAGGATTCCGGAAAGGTGCGCGCTGCCGCGTGTTCAGCTGCGGAAGTATCGTTGGTGGGTCGATGAAAGAGTTCGGACGGGATGGCATGCCCCCTGTCCACATCATGATTTCCAGTGGCCACGTAGTAGGGAACAGATCTCATGTGAGGACCATAGATGCTGTAATACCTGAGATCGACCAACTCGGGAACCAGTGAGGGATACACCATGTCACCCGTATGCATCACCAGATCCGAATCGGTCAGGCGGATCTGTTCTGCAAGACGGTATTGCACCGCGGACCCGCCACCACTGTCACCCAGCAGCGAGAATCGTAGCGAGGTATCTTCATCATCGGGCGTACTGAAGGAAGCAAGTGCTGAACGGACGACACCCGTGGAGGTTTCTGCGGATACTTGATAATGGTAGGTGCAACCAGGTTGCAGAGATTCAAGCATCACCTCGGGTTCATTCGTCAGAGGTTCGTAGGCGACAGAGTGCTGCAGGTTGCCCCGCACCAGACCATAATGGACCTGACCGCTTGTGGGTCTGGGAGTCTGCCATGAGATGAGCGCCTGTGTGGGGCTGACATGATGCACCATCGCTTGTCTTGAAAAATTGGCAGAAAGCTCGAGGACGAACGCAAAGGCGTTTTGCGCCGCTGACCGATGCACCTGAGCCGCCAGCGTATTGGTTCCCTGCTGGAGGAATGCAATCGCATCATTCAGGGTCAACAATTCAAATACATTATCGGGGCGCTGGAGAGCCTGCGTGGAGAGTCCTACCTCACTGGCGGGTTCGTTACCGAAACCCACATTCAAGATCGGCTGCCCGTTCAACCACAGGATGATCCCATGCTTGAACTGCAGACGCAGGACAAGGTCATGAATGGCTGCGGGATCAGCGACCTCGAATGTGGTCCTGAAACATACGGCATCATGCTCCAGACCGAAATCTCTCAGGCGGGTCGCCTGCTGAAGAGCATTAGCTCCTCCCACAAAACCACCCCTGGCCTGAGGCCAGGATGCATCCTCATAATCCGGCAAATACCAGTCGGCCCCATGTTCAGCTTGTTCAATTTCATTTCCCTTGGCATATCGCCAATCATCCGTAATGCGGATCAGGGTATCTGCAGTGATGCACAAGACGGAGAAAAAACTCATGAAAAGCAAGACAAGACAGATGAATAAGTGAAATATTGGTGATCTCTGATATCGGCAATCTTGTTTGAGCATAACAGACCTTTGGATATTGGCGCGCACGAACAAAAAGGCAACGACTAAAAGGGGGAAGCACCTTGGATTGAAGAGCGGGGCATTGGATCATGGCGCTTCCCAAATCAACACTTCCGAATCATTTCGAGTGAAAGATATAGCAATTAAAAAACACTTTCATTCGTATCTGCACGCAGCTGTCATCAAGTGACACAGAGTGCAAACCGAATACCATTCAGCGGATGATGATTGATTTTGAAATTAAAAAGATTCCTTCAGCGTTGGCCATACTGCTTGAGGCGCATACTTCGGCTGATCAAAAATATGAAGCGTTATGGATTCCATTTTCGATGAGGTCGAGGTCAGTATTTTCGATTCGTTGCCCCATGAGGTGATCGTATTTCTTATGAAACATTTTATTTTTTTACCAATTCCTAAAGAAGTCTGATCGGGTGCCGATGAATAGGTTGTAAACGGAGCAATCCGAAAATTAAACAAAGGTTCTGAAATTTCCTCATTAAAAATTTCATACGGCAAGGACGCCGTAAATCTAAATAAAACTCAATGGAAGGAGTAAAAAAATGGTAATCATAGGATCAAATAACTCATCAGCCATGTCGGCTCGCGTTCTCGGCGAATCCACTCAGGCTCTTCAGAAATCTCTCGGGAGATTATCTTCAGGTTCAAAATTGAACTCACCCATGGACAATGCTGCAGGTGCTGCAATTTCGTTGAAATTCGATGCACAAGTCAATCGACTTCAGGCAGCCAAAGACAATGTCGGTAATGCCATGTCCTTTTCACAAACACAGGACGGTCATTTGAAAAAGGTTGGCACCGCTCTGGATCGCATGAGTGAACTCGCCATGCTTTCGCTGGATGCCACCAAAACAGATACGGATCGTGCTTTGTTTGAAAAAGAGTTTGATACACTTCAGTCACACATTACTGATTTGTCCGGAAGCAAGTTCAATGGCGTCGCTCTCTTCTCTGCTACTGCTCTTAAAGTAACAAAGGATAGCGATGGAGGAACCTTTGATGCAGCTGGGATCAACATTGGAGCGGCTACAGATGCAGTAGCAATTGCTTGTGTAGGTGTAGACGGGTCTGATGCCACCAAAAACATCAGTATAAGTCTGTCTCTTATACACATCTGACGCTGCCGACGAGCGATCTAGTGTAGA
>OLHY01000111.1_pt1 | contig 29085 bp, 19 predicted proteins | sample 1609411 | NCBI WGS metagenome assembly OLHY01 (sample SAMN05416817, study PRJEB24817) | seawater metagenome | isolation source: Sea water | place: Canada:Atlantic | collected 2013-07
GTGCAGCCCCAGAAGGCCTTATCCCCAATGCGGGTGACGCCCTCTGGGATGATGATCGATCTCAGGCTGAAGCAGCCCGAGAAGGCTCTATCCCCAATGCTGGTGACGCCCTCTGTAATGATGATCGAGCTCAGGCTACGGCATCTCCGGAAAGTTTCAGTCCCAATGCTGGTGACTGGTGCCCCCTCAATCTCTGCAGGGATCTCCAATTCACCCTCAGCTCCTTCATCGCAATCCGTAATCGTCGCCTGACCTTCAGCAATCTCGTAGGTAAGCGGACCCAACTCTCCACCATTAACCTGAAGGCTGTAGACAATCAGAAACAACAAAACCAAATTGAACACGGGCTTCTTCATCATTAACCAGCACTAAAACAGGTGGGAATGGTAATTCAATACCTTCTTTGTTTTTTTGACTGCAAGAAAGGTTTGCTTTAAGGCACATGCTGAAGACGTTTAGCGAACCAAAAGTATTTTCCGTAAGGTGGGATCTTTAGTGGAATCAAAGTCACCGATTCGACCAAATGAATCAACTTTATCGGCTATGAAACGGATAAAGTATTTATCTTGGACTGTTTTGCCATTTCCATTGATTAAAAATGTTGCGTAGATGAAATACTCTACACCTTCTCTGGCGGCTCTTTCATATGGTTTGCCTTTAACAGATATTACCTGCTCCTTAGACATACCTAGGGAGATTTCTGATAAGTCTTTTCCCGAATCTATTGTTATGCATGCAGTTAAATTCAGGAGGAAAATAAAACCAAAAACCCACAAGTTTTTCATATTAAACATAGATCTTAGTTACGCGATGGTCCAATCGTTAGTCCAGCATTAGATTTATGAAAGTCAAACACAACAGAACACGAGTTGTTGATCTAAGCTATTTGCTGAACGAGTTCTTTTCAGCGCGTGATCAAGGGCGAAAAGTGATTCATCTTGCCATTAATTAGCAAGTGCTTGCTACCGCTTTAAATTGATAAAAACCTTGTAATACAAGGTTTAGCAACTGGACTATATCTTCCTTCGGATCAGAGGGTTGGGGGTTCGAATCCCTCCCGGTGTACCAACTTCCACAAATGACTGGGATCTAGTTCCCAAGTGATCCTTTCAACTTTTCCGAGTCGCTCCCACTTCGTAACCGATTGCAGTTTCCATTGAGTATTTGAAACCAAACTTCTGGCATTCGCTTATCGTTCGGTAAAATTGTACTGGTTTTTTCAGTGCGCTCGTCCCATATCTTTGTTTCCTTGCGTTAATTGCGAAATTCGCAGATTCGTTTTTTTGATTTGGAACAACAAAAGCTCAGGATCTTGTATTCGATATCGTGAGCAGCTTTGCCTCATTTTTACATTAGCTGGACCATCCTCCGGCAATTAGGCACCGAGATTTACCTCCTGATAGGCAAATTTGATCCCATGCAGAGCAAATATTGCCGAAACGCAATTGGCTGAGGATAAAAAATGCCTATATAACCATAAAATCGTAAAATTAGTTTTCATGAAATTGACTTTGATTTAAGGAGTTGCGGAGTTATTCACAACTTATCGGCACTTTCCTTAAGTTGCTTTAGTAGAAATGGTATTATTAATGCTGCGTCGTGTTTTAGTTTATACAGTCGGCTTAAATATTTTACAATCAAAGCTCAACAACATGGCATTAATTTTTAATCATCGCTACTCTGGTTACCTGATAAGATGCTTCAGGCGTCTGTCTTGGACTACCTTGACGGTAATCAGCGCCTTCACAGGGCATAATTTGAGCGCGGATAACTGGGGCGTCCATTCTGCAGCGGAAGCAAGTCTATTAAGCGAAGAGCTCTTATTCCCACTACCCGAGCCTCCCACAGATTCAGATTATCACGAGAAAGGATCACCCTCAGCTGCCAAAGTCGAACTTGGGCGTATGCTCTTTTTTGATAAAATCCTGAGCGGGAATCAAAATATCTCCTGTGCAACCTGTCACCATCCGAGTGCAGGTTTGGGAGATCAGCTTTCACTATCGATTGGCGAGGGCGGAAATTTGCTAGGATTGGACCGCGACACCGGAGCAGGGCTGGATGCGGTTCATGAACGTGTCCCCAGAAATGCACCGGATATTTTCAATCTTGGAGCAAAAGAATTCACAACCATGTTTCACGACGGTCGAGTCGAACTCTCTTCCAAAAACAAAAATTCCTTTTTGTCACCGGCTGGAGAGGCTCTTCCAGACGGTCTGGACAATGCGCTGGCCGTTCAGGCGTTGTTTCCAGTGACTTCTGCCACAGAAATGGCCGGACAAACGGGTGAAAATCCCATCGCAGATCTGGCTGAAGATGGAGATTTTAGTGGCATTTGGAATACTCTTCAGGAACGACTGAGGGCCATTCCAGAATACGTAGCCCTTTTCGAAGACGCATTTCCAAAATTAAAAAACGGCAGCAACCAGCTTACTTTTGCAGATGCGGCAAATGCGATTGCAGCTTTTGAAGCACAAGCTTTTCGCTTTGATAACTCTCCTTTTGACGAATACCTCCGAGGTGATAATGACGCCATGACTGTAGACGAAAAAATAGGTATGTCATTATTTTATGGAGAGGCAAAGTGTGCCTCCTGTCACAGCGGTCCCTTCATGACAGATCACGCATTCCACGCTACGGCCATGCCGCAGATAGGACCAGGCAAAAATCACGGAGCCAGTGGTCGAGAAGATTTCGGACGTGGTGCTATCACGGAAGACGCAGCCGATAATTATAAATTCAGGACACCGTCTTTGCGAAATGTCGCGCTCACCGGACCATGGGGACATGATGGGGCTTTCAGCGACCTGAAGGAAATAGTCATCCACCAGCTAAAACCCATTGAAGCACTTGCTTATTATGATCGAGATCAACCCGTGCTTGCCAGCCGATCGGATCTGGATGCCATTGATTGGATTGTGATGGATGATGCCGTAGCGGTAGATCAACTTGCAGATGCCTGTCAAATTGAACCAGTGAGTTTGGAACCTAATGAAATAGACCAGCTAGTCTCTTTTTTGTATGCGCTTACCGATCTGCGTGCACTCGATATGACGGATATTATCCCATCAAATGTACCTAGTGGCCTCCCTGTCACCGATTGATAGCGATGAAATCTTCAGGCACTCAACTAAATGGGAATGGACGTCCTATTGTTTCCGGCTCGGGTCATACCTTCAAAAATAAATGATGAGATACCTAAACCATTTTATGGCATTCGTTTTGTCGCTGAGCTTGATTTTTCATGGCTGCGAACTAAGTGCTGACATGAAAGGAGCGCACCACAAGCCAAGCAAAAGTAAGGGTAAAAGCAAAAGTAAGGGTAAGAGTTCGTTCAAGCTTCCCAAGCCGCCGAAAGATTCTGATTATTATGAAAAAGGTGCACCGTCTTCCGCCAAGGTAGAACTAGGACGATTGCTTTTCTTTGATAAAATTCTCAGCGGCAATCAGAACATTTCCTGTGCAACCTGCCACCATCCTGCTGCAGGCACGGGTGATCAACTTTCGCTTTCGGTAGGTGAAGGCGGAAGTTTGCTTGGACTGGACCGCGACACAGGACAAGGTGTGGATGCTGTACACGAACGCGTGCCACGGAATGCACCAGATATCTTCAATCGGGGTGCGAAGGAGTTCGTAACCATGTTTCACGATGGTCGAGTTGAACTCTCTCCCAAGAAAAAGGATTCCATCCTGAATCCTGCAGGAAAAAATCTTCTCCGCGGTCTAGATAATGTATTGGCCGCTCAGGCTCTGTTTCCAGTGACTTCCCCAACAGAAATGGCCGGACAAACTGGTGAAAACCTCATCGCAGATCTGGCAGCAATAGGCGATTTTCCGGGTATCTGGGAAGCTTTGGAAAATCGACTCAAGTCCATTCCGGAATATAGGCAACTCTTTGAAGCTGCTTTTCCCAAGATAGCAAATGGGAAGGAGGAGATCACTTTCGCTCACACTGGCAACGCCATCGCAGCTTTCGAATCCAAGGCTTTTCGCTTTGATGACTCCCCTTTTGACCATTACCTCCGAGGCGATGACGACGCGCTTACTGTGCAGGAAAAAGCAGGTATGTCCCTCTTTTATGGAAAGGCAAATTGTGCTTCCTGTCACAGTGGACCCTTCATGACAGACCATGAATTCCATGCGACAGCCGTACCACAGATAGGACCTGGCAAAGGTCATGGAATGAATGGTTACGAGGACGTTGGCCGTGGAGCCATCACAGGAAATGAATCTGACAATTACAGATTCAGGACTCCGACCTTGCGCAATGTCGCACTGACAGGACCCTGGGGACACGATGGGGCTTTCAGCGACCTAAAGGAAATGGTGATGCATCAACTCAATCCCATCGAGACGCTGGCTTATTATGATCGCAATCAGGCTGTATTCCCCGCTCGATCCGATCTTGACGCCACTGATTGGATCGTGATGGATGATGCAGTGGCAGTGGATCTAATCGCAGAAGCAGCGGAACTTGAGCCGGTGAATTTGGAGCCTTTAGAAATAGACGAGCTAGTCTCATTCCTATATGCGCTCACTGATTTACATGCTCTTGACATGATGGATATCGTTCCAGAAACAGTCCCCAGTGGCCTTCCTGTGGAAGACTGATATCTTTCACGCATACCCCTAAACGCAAACGAAACCTTTCGTGATGACGGGTATGACCCTGTCGGTATCACGTATAAGTCCGAATCCCTCCTTTTAAGATCCACAGTTGCGCCCTGATAATAGTTTTAACATTCACAAAGATCCATCCACTCCCGTCCACCTCTTGACACGATCAATTGCATCATGCACAAGCATCCTTGACGGAAAATAATGCTTTGAATATTATGTGACCTTGGATCCAAGTTGAGATATTACCCTCATTGATTAACCCGAGCAGAATTAAAGATGACTCCAGAAATATTTGTCAGTTACTCCCGAGAAGATCAAGAGCAGGTCTTTCAGGTTGTCGACCAGCTGCGGGCAGAAGGCTTGAAAGTATGGATTGATCAGCAGGGAATCCAAGGGGCAAAACTTTGGAGTCAGGAAATTGTAACTGCGATTGAGAAAAGCAAAGTTTTAGTTCTGTTTGCCAGCAAGAGAGCTTTTGCCTCTAAAAATGTTGCGAAAGAGCTCGCGTTGGCATCGGAGTCCGAAAAACATATTTTGCCCGTCTTCATGGAGGAAGCGCCCATACCAAGCTCCATGAAGTATCAGCTTGCTGGCATCCAGCATTTGGTCTACGGGCCGGGTCAGGCTGATAGCACTGTAAAAAGCATCTTGGATGCACTCAGTGACTTGAGTATTGGTGCAGCTCCCATAAAAACCTTGGAGGCCGGGCGAAAAGAGGACGGCCATCGACCGGTCCAATTGCAAAAAAACAACAACAAAGGAAAAACCATTGTGTTGACAATCGCCTTCACGGTGATTGTTACAATGTCTGGCTTTATTTTTTTGACGCCGAAGAAAACTACAATTTCCCAAGCAGATGAGAAACTAGCAACCAACATTCTGAACTCTATCGTCATAGTGACTAACTATGACGATTCAGGATCAAAGGCGGTGTCTGACCACAACAGAGAATTACGGGAGACACTGATCAACAAGCTTGGACGATTCCGTGATTATCACGTCACTCTAGGGCCTCCTTTTTCGCCGGACTCAAGCACGAAGGAATATGTAGCATTGGCAGAAGAGCTTAAGACACCATTCATTCTCCACGCTTTTTTCAGTCATGACAAAGAGACAATCTGGGCAAAAGCATTCGAGAGTAAAAGTAAAACGTTTTTTTGGACAACCTCATTGAATGAAAATGATCCACACGTCGATGATGATACTTTTCTGGATGATGCAACTTCCATCATATCCGCCCAAATAGCGGGTTATGATGGGGCGGTCCACAGATGGACGGTAGAGGATGCAAAAAACACTCCCTCTGAAGAACTCAATTATCTTCAGCTTGTTGCACAAGCCAAGGAGATATGGGAAATGCAAGGAGATCCTGAGGTGGAAACTCAACGATCATTGAATTATATTGAGCGCGCCATTGCATTAAATCCAAAAAGCTCCTCGGCCCACGCTATTCAAGGTCAAATATATGGCAATGCATATTCGATGAAGCTAACAAGCGTCACGAACGGTCTGCAGTTGGCAAAACAATCCTGCGGCCGTGCCATTCAGCTGGACCCTCAAAATGGCATTGCCCACCTTGCCCGACTGTGGATTAGCATGCATGCCAAAGATTTTTTGTTGAGCAGGCAACTCGTTAAAGATTCCAAAGATATCAACCCCTACGAGCCCTTCCTGCTTGCGACAATCGGTTTCTACCACCTCAACGGGGATCAAGCAAATCCCGAGCTGGGAAAGGACAATTTGGAGAAAGCCATTCTGTACAATGGAAAACCACAGTTGTGGTATTATTTCGCTCTCGAGGAATACTACGTGTCCAATGATCAATTTTCAGAAGCTTTGTCATTGTCTCTGAAAGGCCCTGAAAGTTCTGTATCCACCTGCGTTTATTATTGGATTCTGGGTGAGGAGGAAACTGCTCTGAATAAATTGGAGGAATTTATTGCATCCAAAACTTCTGCCAAACGTTTCCTTGAATCGGAGAAAAAAGAAAAATCAGAGACACTGTATTCTAGAAAAAACCCCAAAGTTCTGAGGGCTAGAGACGAATTAATTCAGGCTTATAAACTCAAGATCAAACAAGAATAAATTTTGCATGCCATGGAGCTTTGTGAATTTTTGCTTCAACCTTTTTGTAAAACAACTTCCAAGGGTTCGCTCAAATTAAGGGTACCTTTCCGAATCGCCCGACTTTAATCAAAAGACCCCAAGCATCGTATCATTGTTTCATCTCATCTGGCACCTTGATTTGATTTCTCAGGGATGAGGGTGGATTCAGCCGGGCTCTCGCTCGAAACGTAAATCTGGCTTTTCAGTTCGGCCGATGCTAATAGTACAGGCTCTTCTTCCATCATCTCAATGGGAATGATAATGCCATCCATTGAGTTTTTGGGTTCCGCAGGCACTGGAAAGATCTGGCATATTTGAGCCAACGTTTGCTTGTGCGATGTTTGATTCGTAGCACTGAGATTTTTATTTAATGCAGTTGGATCAAACGCTAGCTTGTTCCTCGGCTAAATCACAAATTAATGGAACTGCCTTTTCAATTACCAGAAGTCCACATGACGCCTGCTCAGCTTAATTTTGCGGCCGGAGTTGCAGTAGGAGTCGCCTTGTTGCTCTGGGGACGCCGCTTGTATTGGTTGTTTTTTGCGACCATTGGTTTTCTAGTGGCATCTCTAGTCACGAAGTGGGCCTTGCCAGTTGAAAATGTGGAGTGGTGGTGGCATCTTGTTCCCTTGGCTGTTGGCATTGTCGGTGCCTTCCTGAGTATCTTTCTGCAGAAAATAGTGATCCGCCTTGGAGGCTTGTTGACCGGCGCCTATCTTGGTTTCTTTCTTTCCGAACCATTTTTACAGGATCCCTGGCCATGGGTGTCGCTCGCTGGTGGAGCAGTGGTTGGATTTTTCATAATATTTTACTTATTTAATGGAGCCTTGATGCTTCTCTCTTCCTTGCTGGGTGCCATGGTGTTACTGGAACCCATGGATGCCAAACCTGAAATTAGATTGGCCGTTGTAGGAGCCTTGATGCTGGTGGGATGCGCCTATCAGTCACGGAACACAAGCAAGGATAAAAAAAAGAAAAACAGGTAGTGCATGATCTTCGATCAAAAAAGAAAAAAACACCCTCTCATGAAACGATTATTGACTGTGTTCATCGCTTTTGTCTTCTGCAGCACGCAACTCAAAGCTCAGCCACAGCTTTTTCAAAGTGAGTGGCACACGGATCCGGATCGCGTCTGGGTCGGTCCAGAATACTGGGCGAATCCAATGGAAGATTGGCGTGTTGAAAATGGACGTTTGGAATGTGTTCGTGGCGGGATCAACCGCAACATTCATCTCTTGACGCATGACACAGTAAACGTTGAAGGTACTTTTGCGATGGAGGTTCGTACAGGCAGGCTATCGCGTGATCATGAGAAAGGTTCGGTAGGATTTCGCATTGGTATTCGAGATGAAATCAATGATTACCGAGCTCGCTGTATCAAGGGGAAGGGTATTGATATCGGGCTGTCACATGATGGCTTTCTCTTCATTGGCAAAAATCGTTCCAAGCAACCCATTCCTGAAAAAGCTTTGAATGATCTACGCCTGGTTATGCGAGGTGAAACGCGAGGTCCATTTTTTTTGATTTCAGTGGAAGCCCTGAATGTCAGCACCGGATCAAGCTATGGTTTTCATGCCGCTCGACTGAGTGATAACAGCATTCATGGCAACTTGGCTCTGGTGAATAATCACTCCCAAGGCAATGCAAGGTTCTGGTTCAGGGACTGGAAGGTCTCGGGTTCCAAAGTTCAGGCACATGAAGATCGAGCGTGGGGCCCCATCCTCTGGGCAATGCATACCCTTCATCATTCCGGACAGGGTCATCTTCTCAAACTCACCGCTCAGATGCCTCCTTTGGGTCCTTCTGAATCTTCAGAAATTCAGCTTGAATTCTATGACAACGGGCTATGGTCCACTGGGCTTGTCACCCACATTGATCCGTTAAGTCGAACGGCAACATGGCGCATACCTGATTGGAAGGCAGACATGGATCACCCGTATCGTGTTGTCTATGGAAATTCGAGATATGAGGGCTTAATCAGAAAAGATCCTGTCGATGAGGAATCCATTGTTGTTGCAGGTTTTACGGGAAACCAGGACACGGGATTTCCGAACCTTGAAATCGTGCGCAACGTGGGTATTGAAAATCCTGATGTGCTCTTTTTCTCAGGCGATCAAATTTACGAAAATGTCGGTGGATATGGCATCATCCGTAAGGGCGTGGAAAAACCCGTGCTTAATTACTTGAGAAAGTGGTATCTGCTGGGATGGTCCTTCGGTGATCTGATGAAGGACCGTGTCACCATTTGTTTACCGGACGATCATGACGTTTATCAGGGCAACATCTGGGGCGAAGGCGGCGCTGCCATGCAAGGAGGCAATACTTCAACCGATGGCGGTTACATCCAACATCCTGAATTTATCAACGCCGTGCATCGAACTCAAACCAGTCATCATCCTGATCTGCCCGATCCGGATCCCGTACTCCAGAACATCACGCCATTTCATGGAGAAATGGTGTATGGCCGCATCAGCTTTGCATTATTGGCAGATCGAATGTTCAAAACAGGTCCGAAGGCCGTCGCCACGTGGAAAGGCCGCGCGGATCATCTCAAGGACCCATCCTACGATGTGCGACAATTGGATCAGCCCGAACTGGCCTTGCTGGGTGCGCGCCAGGAGCAGTTTCTTCAATCCTGGGTGGAAAACTGGAGGGGCAGCGATTTTAAGTGTGTGCTGAGCCAGACCATTTTCGCGAACCTGGCTAACTACCATGGTGCAAAGCAGGAATTCATCTATGCCGATCTTGATTCCAACGGCTGGCCTCAGACTCCACGCAACCGGGCACTTTCCATCATGCGCAAGGGCCATGCCTTTCACTATGCAGGTGATCAGCATTTACCCTCGATGACACGCTATGGAATCGATGCATGGAATGATGCTGGCTATGCCTTTTGCGTGCCGTCCATTGCAGCCGGCTACCCTCGGTCCTGGCGTCCCGATCAAGAGGGCCGTCCCACTCAAAATAGAGTCAATGGTCCCAACACAGGAGAATATAAGGATGCATTCGGCAACTTGATGACCGTTTGGGCAATCGGCAATCCTGAAACAAAATACCGACCCGGACGGATCAAGACCCTGCATGATAAATCATCAGGATTCGGCCTTGTTCGCTTCAATAAACGTAATCAAACCATCGACATGGAATGCTACCGCCTCAAGGTAAACGGTGGAGAGTCAAAGGATGAAAACCAATTTCCGGGATGGCCATTGAGGATTCACCTAACGGATAATGACGGACGGAAGCCTGTTGGTTTTCTTGATGAATTACGGATCGAAAAAGTAAAGCATGCTGTCGTCAAAGTTTACGATGAATCCGATGACAGTCTTGTTTATGCCATGCGCATTCAAGGCAATCGATTCAGACCGTGGGTTTTTGAGCAAGGTTCATACACCGTTCAGATGGGTGATCCAGATCTGGACTTATGGAAAACCTGGGAGCATCAAACCATCAAGCCCTGAAGGGTGGCCTTTTTGAACATGTTTGGAAGGACGCTATTTATTGATGACCTAAAAACTACAAAGCCCGTTGAATGATATCAGCGATTTCTTCTCTCAGGAGAGGCACGGGATTCCCTTGCATGCTGCTGGCCTGCATTGATTTTTCAATCAAAAGAGGCAGATCGCCTTTGGAACATCCATAGGAGCCAAGGCAAGGAATGTTCAAGAGATGAACCGTCTGATGTATCCACGCGAGTGCATCCTCAAACGTAGCGTCCTGATTGCCGGTCACCATGCCGACCAGTTCTCTCAAACGCAATTGACACAGATGGCCACGATACCTCTCCTTCAGCACATGATTGTTGACCTCCAATGCCGCGGGCAGCAAAGCCGCACAGACGGCACCGTGAGGAGCGTTGGGAAACATGCCTCCAAAGGGGCCTGCAATACCATGAACAGCGCCAAGACCCGCATTAGCCAGAGCCAATCCTCCCAGTAAACTGGCATAAGCCATATCCGTACGAGCCGGTTTGTTGTGTGGCTCTTGAAAAACCTTTTGGATCGATCTAACAGCCACTGGAATTCCCTGACGACAGAAGCCATCTGTCATGGGGTTTGCCTTGCAGGATAAAAAAGGCTCAATCAGCTGCGTCAGTGCATCCAGACCCGTGGAGACTGTGACGGCTGGTGGACATGAAAGAGTGAGTGATGGATCCACAATGGAGAGCGCTGGAAGCATGGACGAATGACGCATGCTCACTTTGGCCCGATGATGCGCTGAAGACAAAACCGCGTTGCGGGTGACCTCGGATCCGGTGCCTGCCGTGGTGGGAATGGCCACCACAGGAAGACCTTTTTTTTCAAATGGCTTGCCGGACCCGATCACTTCCAGATAATCCAGAACTTCACCTGTTTGAGGCGCCATCATGGCAATTGCCTTGGCAGCATCCAATGCACTGCCGCCCCCCATGCCCAATACCCAGTCTGAACCCTCTCGCGCTTCAAGCATTCCCTGTTGGATCAATTCAATGCTTGGCTCTTCAGCAATCTGAAATACATGGGAGGCGAATCCGTTTTGCTCCAATAAATCCAAAACAGGCTTCGCCCGCGCGGCATTGCGACCACAAACAACAAAGACTCTTCGACCAAGACCAAGATGCACGACACATTCAGGCAAGCGATTCAGTATTCCCCACCCAAAGAGGATTCTTCCAGAAGTCGCAAAATCAAACTGGGAATCACCATCCATTTTCATCCGGAAAACAATGGGTATATTTGATACTATGACGCGGCTCGGCCATCATGTGCGCAACCGTGTCGCGCCAATTCAAATAATGCAGGGTTTCCTTGTGCCTGGCAGGTGCCTCTGCGTCGCGATAAACTTCCACCAGCACAAAGCGTGTTGCATCATCCTGTTGCTGCACCACATCGAAACGGGCGATGCCCGGCTCCTGAATGCTGTTGGAAGCATTTTCAAGTGTCGCTGCCTTGAAAGCCTCGACCTGATCTTCTTTTACATGAACAAAAACGTGAACGATCAACATCATGCAAGGAGTCTATTGAATAATAGCGCCAGGATTCAATCCAGATGAGTCAAAGGAATACATTTACCGCGCCTTACTGCGCAGAAAGGAAACAATGGATGCCACTTCCTCAGGACTCAACACATCTGCAAACTGCGCCGGCATCATGGATATTGCATAGGTGTGTGTGCGTCGAATGTGTTTCTTTAAAAAGGTGAAATCCTGACCACCAGGAAAACGAAGTGTCACGCTTGTGGGAGACTCCGAATCCATGAGCCCCATCACGTCAGAACCTTGTCTCATTTCAAGCCTGACCGATTCAAATCCCTGAGTGATCTTCTCATTGGGGAAAAGAATATCACGCACGATCATTTCCGGAGCACGTTGCCATTCAGAATCAAGGTTGGGACCCGCCTTTTGACCAAGCCCTCGAGCCTGATGACAACTGGCACAATGTTCTCCAAACAAGTCTCTCCCACGATCAACATCATTCACCTTACCCAGCGCATCCAGGTAGCTTGGTAATTGCTTCTCAATTATTTTCAAACGGGCCGAATCCGGAGCTTCCGGAGCTTCCAGCACAATGCGCTCCAGTCGTTCTTTGGAATCGGATAGGCCAGCATCGAGGATTTTCTGGAAAAGTGCTCTCTGTGGACCCTTGGCCAGAAATTTAACAGCCGTTTTTGCTTTCTGAATCTGAAACTCATCTCCGCGTGAAGCGAGTGTCGCCACAAGTGTCTCGGCCAGTGTGGAATCCGATCCACCACTTAACAATACCCTGCTCAGCAAACCCTCCTCACGGCGATAAACAGAACTCATCAGAGCGGTATCCATCCAACGAATGTCACCATGTTGATTTGCCAGGTAAGCAAGTGCATCCAAAGCACCTGAAGTTTGGAATTCCCCCAGACTCAAGGCAATTTGAAGCAACAGACGAGGTTCGTTGCGGTAGTGAATGATTTCCGAGAGCCAATCACTGACCACACGCGAGCATTCTGTATCCTTTGGCAGCTGATCTCCAATCATGAGTGCGTGGCGCACCACAGACCAATCCTCATGCAGAAAAGCCAAACTGAAGCATTCACCTGTCAAAGCTCCCAGACCCTCCAATGCGTAGAGTGCATTGATAGCTGTTGCAGGAGACCCATCACGCTTGCGCAAAAGTTCGATGACAGTATCAGTCACATCCTGCGCCTTTCTTTCGATGAGCAGTCGACGAGCCGTTTCACGCCTCCAAGCATGCGGGCTGCCAATTTCCTCTGCCAGTTGCGCATTGTGGAGATGTGACATCTTCATGTCGGGGGCAGTCGCGGCATCTTCGTGAGTCAGTCTCCATATTCGTCCGTGGTGCCTTCCGTTGACCAAACCATATTGCTGCTGGAGATAGCGTGGGATGGCAGAGTAATCCTCGATGATTTCTCGATAAAAATCAGTGATATAGATGGATCCAGCAGGGCCATGCGTCAGGTTCATGGGATGAAACCACATATCGGTGGAAGCAAGGAACTCTTTTCTGGACTGATTTGACTGGTGCGTTTGATAATATTGGGTGATTGACTCCCACTGTCCTTCTTCCCACTTGTCTGCGCTGATTCTGGCAATCTCATGGATCTTTTCTGGCACATGACTCGAACGCATTTTGAAATAAAAACCACTGGCATTGGTTCCATTGACGATTTTCATCAGGAAACTGTTGCTCCCTTGTTTAAGGTTCAACATGACTGATTCCTGATCTGCAGCCGCACCCCGATTGACATTGTTTTCAAGAACCTGAACGCCATTGAGCCAGCATTTGATGGCATCATTGCTGCCCAGCGAAACATAAATGGAAGCGTCCTCTGTGCTGGTCAGGGTGCGGTGAAGATAGACAGCGGCATTTTCAGGCAAACCAAGGTCAATCACTTCGCCATCTTGATACGACATCTTGTCTTTCCATGATTTTCCATCAATCACCGCGCCCAGATCAAGATGGCTTTCGGGACCAAAATCTTTTTCAAATAAAAACGTCTTGTCCCCTCCGCCCCGCAGGGGGCCAAGCTCTTTCCAAGTGCCCGGAACAGGCAGGTCAAATACCTTCAAAGTCCTTAGAGCTGATGCCCAGTCCCTGACATCTTTGGGAACAGGCTTTTCCCCTCCCCTGAGGAGGCGGAGCTCTGGACCTTGCCAACGAGGAATCGAATGATGGATGAGGTTTTGTGCAGGTTCACACGAAAAATTGTTGCCCCAATACTCAGCGGGAAATGCCACATCTCGATAAATGAATGGTGAACAGGCGGAGGTAAAAAAACCACTGGGCGTTGATTCAGCCGCACCGTAGTGATCCGTGTAGTATTTCGAAAACCCAGGGTCACTTGCGCGACGCGCTCGCCATGGGTGTGGAGGAGCCACTGGGTAAGTGGATTGATAATTGGCTGCATTACGCTCCAGTGATGGAATGGAGAGCTCGGGATTCCGTCCGAGATAGCGCCACGGTAAGGGAATCACCTGAATCCCGGGTGTTCCCGTACTGATGGTCAATCGATCTCCTTCGGCGGTGAACGTATGGCCGAATGTGCCAGTGCTCCCCGCAACGGGCTCAATCGCTGAGCCATCCGCTCTGAATCGGAAATCTGTTCTTCCCAAAGCAACAGGCCCATCAATGCGAGGTCCCGTGATGGCGTCGGCTCGACCTCCACCCCCCACATAAATCCAGTTGTCGAGGCCCCATTGAGGGGCATTGATGCGGCGCTCAAGCACACCGGCTTGAAATCCAGTGAATAGGCGTTCGCGCACATCCGCGACTCCATCATCATCAAGATCAGCCAGATAATAAATATCTGGCGCACAGATCACGATGATACCCTCTCGCGCCGCTACCATTCCAAAACAGGGAGGCAATCCCTGAGCAAAGATGGACACTCGATCCATCCGTCCATCACCATCGTCGTCACTTAACTGTTTGATGACCCCGAAGGTCTCGGCTTCCGCAGCTTGCTTAGCCTCATCATTGGCTTGAATCCGGCGCACAATACGATCCAGTTTCCCCGTTTTATTCAGCGCTTCGATATCGAATTGACCTTCAAGGTTGTAGCCGTGCAATTCGCTGACGTAAAAATGACCATCTGCATCCCAGCAAACTCCGGAAGGTTCCTCGATCAACGGTTCAGAAGCAACGAGTTCCATGCGGAAACCCGGAGGCAATTGAAAGGATTCACTACTTTCGCTGGGGCTGCGCGGTTTGGGGCCATCATTCGCAGGCTCTACCTGGCCGTTGAGAAGAAGCGAGCTGGCTAGAAATATAAATGAGATTATCCCATGGGAAAAACAGGATGCATCGCGAATATTCATGGAGTCAAAGTATCCGCGCCAGCTGCATCGGGCAACGCAATAATCGTCAAGCATTCACGATGCCTTCAAGGGAGATCAAACGTGACTGGCTCGAAGCCTTTGAGCAAGCGCACCTGATAGGATTTGAATGGAATGAGACAGACGTTCTCGGATTGAAATCCTCCGAACGGCGTATCTTTTTGAAAAACAGAAGCCCAACCATGCGCAGCTTCGGGTAAACGGATTCTGAGGGTCAATGAATGAGGTGTCGTATTGATCAGCAACAGGTGTTTCAGACCATCACCGCCTTTAAAAAGAGTCATTGAAATACTGGATTCCAAAGCTGCGTTTCTTCGTTTTTCATAAGGATCAATCTTGGCCGCTGGAATCCACCACTGGCGTTCTGCCGTCAACAGATACTCGTTCTCTTTCACGGATCGAATGACCTGCTGAAGGGCATTCCATGTATCCGGATGTTCGAGCAGGTCCCAGTCGCCAGATCTCAATGTGTAGTAGATAAGTCCATCCACGCCCTCTGCAAGCGCCATGAAAGTCATGCATTGTAGTTCTTCCAGCGTAGGAACCCGGAATTCGGTGACACCGGGCAATACATCACGAAAGTAATACCAGTTAAATGCCTGCAATACCCCATAGAGAGGCTTGTGCTGTGGTATCGCGTTCCGCGCCCAGTTCATGTGTTGAGCGAAATGAGCCAGAGGCATCCATGGAACAGGATAATGATCCACCATGAGGATATCGGGTATGGCTCCATAATCGCCACTATGCGCGCCATCATAGAGAACCAGGCTCACCGGAGAATGAGCCGGGACTGCCTTGAGCCTTCGTTGATCCATGGCAACTTTCCAGGGCGGAGTCCGATGCATGTCCGGCTCATCCACCAAATACCAGCTCAACAATGCTGGATGACTGTCAGCATCATGAAAGTTTTTGAGTTTTTCTGGCGTATCGAAGCTGCTTTGAGGAGAAGCAATGACCCGCATCCCCAGAGATGCTGCCTTGTCGAGGAAGGCTCCATTTGAAGGGCCCTTGACACAATTGAAACCAGCCCGATGAACCGTTTCCAAGTCTTCCACATCTGAAACGCCATAAATGCCGATAGGAAAGAATGGGGAAGTATCTTCTCCAATGCAATGAGGTGCCATCACCACGCACCATGAGGTGAAGACACAGCATACGAATCTGAGAATGATATGCTTGAAAAGAGACACGAGCCAAAGTTTGCGTTGAGACGAAGCCAGTGTCAAACCAGTCCTTGAATAGAGAATGTATCAAGTAATTTAAATGTTAACTGGAAAAACAAGGCTTCATGTGTAACGTTTCGCCATCGTAGGTTGTATGATTTTACGAAAAATTAGGTCAGACCATGAGGCTTCGCTGAATGAAGATTCGATAGAAGCCGCACATTGTTATATTTTCCAAATGAAATTGATTCTTTCATCGTTGTTACTCATCGGGATCACTTTGCCTGCGCTGGCAGAAACAGAAGCCGTTGCCGAAGATTTCGGCCTTCTGGACCACACTGGACAGTTCCATCAGCTATCGTATTACCACAAAGACCCTCAAACCAAAGGTGTCGTGATCTTCACACATGGTATCGGATGCCCCTTGGTGAGAAAACGTTATGAGGATTTGGCTCAACTCAGCAAAGAATATGCTTCGAAAGGAATTCGTTTCTGGATGCTCAATGCGAGTGATCAGGATGAGCGGAGTGACCTCGCGGAAGAGGCCCATGAATATAATGTCAGCCTGCCCATTCTGGACGATACCACACAGGAAGTTGCACGATCTTTGAATATCGATCGCACTGGGGAAGCACTGCTGATCGATACAAGCAACTGGAATATTCTTTTCCGCGGAGCCATTGACGACAGGCTGTCCTATGAAAAAGAAAAACCCAAGGCTTCCAAGGCGCCGCTTAAGAATGCCATGGACGACTTTCTGGCAAATCGGTCCATCAAAGTTTCACACACAGAGGCCCCCGGCTGTCTGATCCACTACCCGACATGGAAAGAGCATGAAGGTAAAGAGATTTCATACAGTCAACAAATTGCCCCGATCATTCAGGAAAAATGTGCAGATTGTCATTTAAAAGGAGGTATAGGTCCTTTCGCTTTCTCCAGTTACCGCAAAGTGCGTGGTTGGTCAGATATGATGCGTGAAGTCCTGATGACTCGTCGAATGCCGCCCTGGCAGGCAGACCCTCATCATGGAACTTTCTCGCAGGACTTATCACTGACACCCGAGGAAAAGCAAATGCTGCTTCACTGGATTGAACAAGGAACGCCTAGGGGAGAAGGAAAAGACCCTTTGGCCATCAACGAACGGGAGTTGAAACCCTGGCCACTCGGGAAACCAGACCACATTATCGATTTGCCCGCGCAGAAAGTTCCAGCCAATGGCATTGTGGATTATCGCTACACCTTTGTGTCTTCCCCATTTGAACAAGACACCTGGATCACGGGTGCAGACATCCATCCCGGAGACCGACAGGCACTGCACCACGTGATTATTTACATCGTTCCCGAGGATGGCAAAAGAAGGCGCAGTCGCCGTTGGCTCACGGGATACGCCCCGGGTGTGAAAGGCAGTCTGTTTCCTGACAGCACGGGTGTGCTGTTAAAGAAGGAAGAGCGTCTTTTGTTCGAGTTACATTACACTGCCTACGGCAAGGAAGTGCTGGATGAAACGCAGCTGGGACTCTATCTGTCGGATGAGTCGGCAAAGCATTCTTTTCGCACGGGATTATTTTATGATGATTCCATACAAATTCCACCGCACAACCGAGCTTTCGAATGGAACCAAACACGTGAAATCAGGGAAGATATCATTCTTTACTCCATGAATCCCCACATGCATTTCCGAGGCAAATCAATGGCATTCGAACTTGAGTCGCCTCAAGGCGAACGTGAAATGTTGGTGTCTGTGCCTCAATATAATTTCAATTGGCAGCATACTTACGTGTTACAGAAACCCAGACGGATCGCCAAAGGAAGCAAACTGACTCTACATGCTGTCTGGGATAACTCCGACAGAAACCAAGCCAACCCTGACCCATCCCGCCGGGTTCCCTGGGGTCAGCAGAGCTTCGATGAAATGTTCTTTGGGACTTATCAGTATGTAATAGACAGAGGTCAGGCATTGCCGGAGGAATTACTTTCATCGGTCAAATGATCCTATGGTTGTGTGTCAAAAGATCTCAACCATGCAGCTGACGATCTCGACAAAGGCATGAAAGTAGACTGCAGGCAAAGCCACAAAAGACCACTCGACATTGGGAGTCTCTGTATCTGAAAGTTGTTTTCGCTAATACAGCATTTCTTTGGCCTTTCTCTCACTCAATTTCTATTGTCCAGTGTGGTCAGCTTAAATGGTCGATGGCCACTATCAAACCTGATGGGACATTTACAGCAGACAGCAGGATAACCATGAGGGCTCCCCGAGAGCATCTCATGATGGCTCGCGGTAAACGTTGATAGCCAATTTGAGAGGTTCCGTGAACCTTTGACTCCGAATTCAAAATAGAATCGAATTTCTAAGAGCGAGACTGGACATAGCAGCTTCATCAAAAAGACGACAAAAAGTCGTTGAAATCAAGGGGGTGCTTTTGCTGGGCTTAATCCATTTTTTCTGTATTTTGAAGTTTTGAAGACTGAAGAGGTGCCTGGAAAAACATGAAGCAATACCCTCGAAAATATTCACTGCAGATCAGCTTGCTGATCTTTTTCCTGAATCTAATTTCTGCGCATGGGGGGGATGGACAAGCAAGCCATCTTTTTGGAGATTACTGCTACGATTGCCACGATGATCTGACGAAAAAGGGAAACCTTGATCTAATGGAAATTTTCAAGCAGGGAAGCTTTGACGGGACCTTGATATTCGAAAACCTGATCACAGGGAAGATGCCTCCCCCTGAAAAGACTCAACCTTCCCCTGAAGAAAAAAAACGCATGCTGGATTGGCTGGCAGCATCCCAGCCTGATCATAAACCTAAATCGTTCAGGCGTATCAGCCGCCATGAGTTTGTGTATTCGATCAATGATTTGCTCGGGATTCGTCTGAATCTAGCCGATCAGATTCCAGAAGACCGTGGCACTAAGAATTTTGATTCGGATCGAAGGATTGAATTGAGCAAGGATATGATTGGAAGCTATTTCAAGGCTGCAGATGAAATGCTGGAATTTGCCTTTCCAAAGAACGGCATCCCGAACGAACGCACCTGGATCACAGGTAAGGTGAAGGACAGTCATTCAACATATAATATCTACCACCGGCCATACGAAGATGGTGTTCTGTTTTCCTGGACCAGAGCCAACAATGGAAACACCTATTCCTTTTTTTACGATCATTTTGAACCTCAGGTATCTGGATGGTATGATCTGACGTTCGACACAGCAAAAGTGAGTGCTTTTCCCGAGGATATCTCTCTTCAAGTATATGCAGGAAAATACTATTACGCCGACGATCGACCCCAGCCTCAACGCATGCTCGGGGTGCTTTCTGTGGGACACCAAGAACTCCGCTCAAAGACGATACGTGTCTTCCTTCATCCAGGCGAAAATGTATCGGTTCATTGCTACTCCAGACATAATTTCCGTCAGAAAGACACCAAGGCAGGGCTTTATATCAAACAGTTGAAAGCGCGTGGTCCCGTCTATGATCAATGGCCTCCTGCTTCATACCAGAAAATATTTGGCGATCTGGTCATGAAGACTCCTCCACGGGAAACATCGCAACATGCCAAGTTTCAAACGAACCTCCAGAGGATTGGTGGGAGCCTCAGGGTCAGCAGTTCTCAGAAGGGTATGGAAAAGGAAAAGATGCAGGATGGATCGCATCGGACATTCTGGCATACACAATTCAAGCCAATCCTTGCGAAGGGTCCCCATTATGTAATCCTTGAAAATCCCGAAGGTGCCTCGATTGAGGGCTTGAACTATGCTGCGTGGACAGGAGGAAACGGGAATGGACAGGTAGAAGGGTATTCGATCTTCCTTTCTGATAATGGAACCACATGGGGCGAACCCGTTGTGGAAGGTCGACTGGAAACCCGGCTGGCAAATGAACAACCCATCTTGTTCCCCAAACCAACCCAGCTACCGTTCATCAAGTTTTTGATCACCGATGCGATCTCCATGGACGATCAATCAATAGCATCCATTGGGAAGCTCGATGTAATGAGTGCTTGGGAAGAACAATGGCCAACGACACAGATTACAATGGCTTCAAAATCGAAGAAATCATTAGAACAGGTGATCCGAAATTTCGCACAGCAGGCCTTTGCCACTTCACTCACCGAAGAACAGCTTTCACCCTTTGTGGAGGTGAGTCTCGATGCATATGCCGTAAGTCAGGATTTCATTCAGGCAACACGAACCGGATTGAAAGCGATCCTTTGTTCCATGCGTTTTCTGATGGCTCCCGGAGAACACGCAAACTCGTCTTACGCCAACGCCAGCGCCCTTTCACGAATAATGTGGCTCTCGGTGCCAGATGCCAAATTGCTTGCCAGAGCACACAACAATCAAGTGACCGAATCCCAATCCATTCGAGCCGAGATTAATCGCATGTTAGATGACGACCGCACTCGAAGAATGATTCATTCAATCAGTGATCAGTGGTTGAACCTCAAATCGTGGGCGACCATCTCTCCTTCACTCAAGCTCTATCCGAAATACAACGATCTTCTTGACTATTACCTTCCCAAGGAAACACATGCCTACCTGTCACACATGCTTCGCGAAAATGAGCCGGTCGCTCATTTCATCGACTCCGATTATGCGTTTCTTAATCAACGACTGGCTCAACATTACGACGTTGCAGGCGTCGTTGGGCAGGGTCTGCGCAAGGTTACTTTTGCACCGGAATCACCTCGTGGCGGTTTGTTGACCATGGGCAGCGTGTTGAAAGTCACGACGGACGGCTATGATACATCTCCCATCTTGAGAGGTGCCTGGATTTCCAGAAATGTCGTGGGTAATCCGCTCTCGCCTCCACCCGAAAATGTGGAAGCGATCGAGCCGGAACATGGCGCCGAGACGACATCCCTCCGGGAACAGATTGAGCAGCACAAAAAAAGTAAGACCTGCTATACCTGCCACAAAAGCATAGACCCATATGGATTTGCACTGGAGAACTTTGATGCCACGGGGCAATGGCGCACGCAATATCGAGTAAAGAAAGAACACAATGCAACATTTCAGTATCGACCACAGGGTTACTTTTCCTTGGGGAGCAGAGTGGATGCTTCAGGAGAAATCGGAGAGTTCGCTTTCAATGATATTTTCGGTCTCAAGGAAATCCTGCTCTCTGAGCACCGCAAGATTGCCTACAACTTTGCCAAAAAGTTTTTTGAATACGCCAACGGTCATGAACCTGATTTGCGACAACGGATCGACCTGCTGAAGATGATCCCCGACAACGCAGAAGATTGTGGCATGAGAGATTTGATTAGCGATGTGGTGGTTTACTCATTGAAAGGAACCGTTAAATGAAAGAGACAAGCCGAAGAGAATTTCTGAAATATGGCGCAGCCCTGCCAATCGCAATGCATTCACTGGATCTCAGAGGAACCACAAAAGCAAAGCCTGCCACACCTCCCAGGAGAGTGGTGTTCATTTGCAATTCCCTGGGTTTTTATGGGCCTCACTTCTTTCCCAAGGAAAGGGGTAATCTCGAAAGTTCTGACTATCTCAAACACCTGGCAACGAAGGAAAAGGTCACTGTCTTTCAAAATCTCTTTCATCCAGGGATGGACACGAGCAATCACGACTCCGAAAAATCTTTTCTCACAGGTGCGCCATATCCAGAGTCTCCTCATTTCACCAACACGGTCTCTCTGGACCAGATTCTGGCGCGTGAGATAGGCAATGACACCCGTTTTCCGTTTCTGTCTTTCAGTGTGTATGATCGAGGTTGGGGCTGCTCGTGGAATCAGCGCGGCATCGCCATTCCTCCCATGCACGACGAGCAAAAAATTTACAACAAACTCTTTGGAAAAGAAGACCTGACTGAAAGGAGGAAACAAATTCTTGATGATCGCCGGGTCATCCGAAGTCTCTATCGCGACATGGAGTTAGTAAGAAAAGATGGAGATGCCAGTGGCAAGGTTGACTCCTACCGCAGTGTCATTGAGGAATTGGAAAAGCAAACTCAACATGAAGCATTCTGGTTGAAGACCAGAAAGCCGGAAATCAGGAATTCACTGAGCCAGGATCAGGAATTCGCGTTTTCAACCAAAGTGCATAACCTGCTTGAGCTTTCGAAATTCGCCCTTCAAACAGATTCAACCCGAGTGATCACACTCTCGCTGGACTGGATCTACGGAGCGATCCATGTTCCCGGAGCCACTGGTGGCTGGCATACACTTTCACATCATGGGGGTAAAACGGAGGCCCTGAAAAAACTAGCGTTCATTGAAAGGGATCTTCTGAAACACTTGAATCAGTTTTTAACAGATCTCGATCAGATTGAAGAAGGACAGGGAACCTTGCTTGACCACACAACCGTTGTGATTGGCAGTAATTTTGGAGATTCCTCGAAACACCTTTGTCACAATCTTCCCACTATCGTTGCGGGAGGTGGATACAGGCATCAAACCCACACCGTGTTGGAAAACCCTACTCCACTCTGCAATCTCTACATGGATTTGCTCCATCAGCATGGCATCGATGTTGATAGTTTCGGTAGCAGCAACAAAGCGACCGGTCTGTTGGATTAGCACTCAAAAGCCAATTACAGAAACATAGTCAGTACTGGTGTCCATCCAGCATGCCGAAAATCACAAAAATTTTTTCTGCATGTCATCGATTCCTTTCAATGTCTTTGTTGCATCAAAAAGGTTTCGCCCTCTAATGAGCGATATTTAACAAGGATACGTCATCGGCCATTCGAGCCACTCTTTTTCCAGCATGTCTCATAGATAATCGACACGAGGCTTATCAACAGTTGCCTGCTTGTTTTAGGCGGATTCCATTGCACGAAAAGAATGACGACTCGAGATTGATTGCCTTCATCAAACGTAATACCCACATAGGAATAAACAGGCCGGCATGAAAAAGGCGTCCCTTGACACCAGAGTCAAGGAACGCCGTTGGATTGGAAAGTCGATTGAATGAATCAAGCTTTTGCTACCAGTTGACGCAGGACATAATGAAGAATGCCTCCGTGACGGTAGTAGTCGATTTCGATATCCGTATCGATTCGACAACGCAGTGGTACTTCGATTTTTTCACCGCTGGACCGAGTGATGCGTAATTGAAGTTCCTGCCTCGGTTGAAGATCATTGGTCAGGCCCACGATATCGAAGGTTTCACTCCCATCAAGGTTGAGTGATTTCACCGTTTGACCTTCTTCGAATTGCAGGGGCAATACACCCATGCCAACAAGATTGGATCGATGAATGCGTTCAAAACTTGCCGCCACTACCGCACGTACGCCGAGTAATCGAGTTCCCTTGGCTGCCCAATCGCGCGAACTACCAGTGCCATATTCATGTCCGGCAAGGATAACAAGGGGTGTCTTTTCCTTGGCGTAGCGCTGAGCTGCATCATGAATACTGGTCTGCTCGCCAGAAGGCTGGTGCTTGGTTACACCACCTTCCGTGCCCGGAACCATGAGGTTCTTGATGCGCACATTGGCAAACGTTCCACGCGTCATGATGCGATCATTGCCGCGTCTTGATCCATAACTGTTGAAATCAGCAATCGCAACCTCGTTGTCACCCAGAAAGCGACCTGCTGGAGAATCCTTTTTGATCGCTCCCGCAGGACTGATGTGATCGGTTGTCACGCTGTCACCGAAAATCCCCAGAGCACGCGCGCCCTCAATGGGAGTGATCGTGCCGGGCTCTTGCTCGAAATCCTTGAAAAATGGAGGCTCCTGAATGTAGGTACTGTCAGCATCCCATTCATAATCGTCTCCAAGCGACGAAGGAATTTCATTCCATTTTGGATTCTGGTCAGCAAAGTCAGTGTAGAGTTTTCGGAATATTTCCGGATTCATGGCTTTGCCAAAGAGCTCTTTCACTTCGTCGAGACTCGGCCACAGATCCTTCAGGTAAACATCGTTTCCATCCTTATCCACACCCAATGATTCTTCCGCAAGATTGATATCTACACGGCCCGCCAGTGCAAAGGCTACGACCAAAGGAGGTGACATCAGGAAATTGGCCTTGATGTTCTGATGAACCCTGGCCTCGAAATTACGATTACCCGAAAGTACTGAAGCAGCCACCAGATCATTTCCAACCACGGCATCTTCAATCGGCTTGGAAAGTGGACCACTGTTACCGATACAAGTAGTACACCCGTAACCAACCAAATTAAATCCAAGCTGATCCAGATAAGTCTGCAGGCCTGCTTCCTCAAGGTAATCACTCACGACTCGTGAGCCGGGTGCGAGTGAAGCCTTGACCGCCGGGTTGATTTTCAATCCTTTCTCAACCGCCTTCCTGGCCAGCAATCCTGCTCCCAGCATGACGCCTGGGTTGGACGTATTGGTGCAACTGGTAATCGCCGCGATCAAAACACTGCCATGTTTCAGCTCCACAGACCCTTTTCCGTTATTATCGACCGTGACCGTTTTCTGCTCCAATTCTTCCCCGGACTTACCGAAACCGCCATCAGCAACGGATTTGGTAAATGTGGATTGAAAACTGTTCTTTAGTTGGGGGAGAACAATACGATCTTGTGGTCGCTTGGGTCCGGCAACACTCGGAGTCACTGATCCAAGGTCGAGCTCAATATCAATGGAGTAATCAATATCTCCCTTATTGGGAATACCGAACATTCCCTGTGCTTTGTAGTAATTTTCGAAAGTAGCACAAAGCTCATCATTTCGACCGGTCTGGCGAAGGTAGTTGACTGTCTCACCATCAATTGGGAAAAATCCCATCGTCGCGCCATACTCGGGAGCCATGTTGGCAATGGTTGCCCGATCAACCAAAGGCAACGCCTGCGCACCGGGTCCATAGAATTCGACAAATTTTCCGACGACTTTTGCTTTTCGAAGTAATTCGGTCACGGTCAGTGCAAGATCGGTTGCGGTGACACCCTCCTGCAAACTGCCAGTCAGATGCACACCTACAACGTCAGGAGTCAGGAAATACACGGGTTGACCCAGCATGCCCGCCTCAGCTTCGATACCTCCCACACCCCAACCCACCACACCCAGACCATTGATCATGGTGGTATGCGAATCCGTTCCGACAAGCGTGTCAGGGTAATAGACATTGCTTTCGTTCAGGACACCCTTGGCAAGGTATTCAAGGTTGACCTGATGGACGATGCCGATTCCAGGAGGCACGACTTTGAAAGTATCGAAAGCCTGCATGCCCCATTTGAGAAATTGATAACGTTCACGGTTGCGAGTGAATTCCTTGTCAAGATTACGATCCATCGCATCCGCAGTTCCGGCAAAATCAACCTGAACAGAATGATCGACCACAAGATCGACCGGGACCAGTGGCTCGATAATCTTTGAATTCTTACCCAGTCGACTCACGGCAGAGCGCATCGCTGCCAGATCGACCAGCAAAGGAACGCCTGTAAAATCTTGCAGCACAATGCGCGCGACAACAAAGGGAATCTCAGCAGTGCGCTCTGATTTGGGCTGCCATTGTGCCAGCTCTCGGACATTTTCTTCGGAGACTTTTTTCCCATCACAATTGCGCAGGACAGATTCCAGGACGATTCGGATGGAAACAGGCAACCTTGAAATGTTACCCACACCTTCTTCCTCCAGAGCGGGTAGGCTGAAAAGTTGGCCTTGACTGCCATTGCCTAATGTAAAATCCCTTAAAGTATTCAATGTATTGTGACTGCTCATAAAATGTAATTCCTATTCCAACCCAAAAGGGCCGTTGCATTCAAGAATGGATTTTCACCATGTGCGTCGAGCTGTTGCGTGCTAAAAATGACGATTGGCATGCGGCTGACCACTGATCAATAGGTTTGGGACTCAAATTATTGAGTATTTATGGAAGAGACAACTAAACATTCTGGCTTGAAAAGCGTGTTTGGAAGATCGATTCAAAATGAAGGATTGATTTTCATGTCACTAAAATTAATATCCGAAGGATTGTTTAATTCAAATACATTAAAGCGATGATCAAATACGTATCAAAAATGTTACCAGCTCTTTTGGTTGCTGGTGTCGCCGTCGGAACACTCGCCTTTGCCGATGGCCATGGTCCCGGCATGAAGGGTAAAACCCGCCCCATGACGACTGAGCAACTGATGGAAGCTATCGTCAAACCTCACATGACTGCCCTTAAGAAAGGCTTGGTCGATTCCAAACCAGCAACAAAAAAAGACTGGAAACACTTGGCTCTGAGTGCGGCGCTTCTGAATGAATCAAGCCATATCATGATGGCTGACGATCGCTGTCCTGATAAAATCTGGGAAGATGCCTGCATCAAGGACCTTCGCGCTGGCACAGCTGCCGCTCTCAAAGGAATCAAAGAAAAAAACATTGAAGCCACATTAGCTGGTTTCAAGAAAGCTGGGGCTTCCTGCAAGGCTTGCCACAGCGAACACAAACCAAAAGACTGAGGACCCCCAGCAACGATTTCATGAGGATCTGATTCCATTTTATGGGATCAGATTTTTTTATTGGAAGAAATATTCACTCCAGATAAGGAGGTGCAGGATTTCATTCAACTTTTTCAGCAGGCTCATTGCCGTTTTCACGAGCTGCGAGGGGTCTCAAACAATGAAGACCATTCAAGCCAATAGCGAGGAAGAGTTCACTTTTGCAGTGGCTCTCAGTCCGTATCACTTCATACAGAGTATTCCAGACCTCTTGCGGAAGTACTTCCTTGCGGTCTGCCATGCTTGGACACTGCTGCAGAGAGCAGCCGGCGAGAAGCGATTGAAATCAAAGTTGATTTCAATCATGTTACCCCTCGTAGAAGGCAGTGCCTTACGTAAGGATTCGGTCTTGATGGAGGCTCGAGCAAATGTTTTCTTGGGGCAGATCTGAGGGTGGATACTCGAGGGCAAACGGATTTCATGTGATCCTTGAGAAAAGAAAGATGAATACAATGACTATGGCATGTTGCTTGAAATATCTCCTGATCACCGTTTTCTGGTGGATTTTCTCTCTCTCCTGCACTCAGGCAGCGCAGCCTCTACCATTGTCTGACAAGACCCAAGCGGAAGGATCAGAAGGACTATCCAGTCCACTGAAAAAGTATGACTCCTACAATGCCAAGGAATATTTTTACGAGGTGCCCAAAGCATGGGAGATTCAGTTTCATCGGGTCATGAACAACCTCTCACAACTCCTTGGGGGCTATGATATCGATATCGTTGCCTGGCCTTCCTGGAGAGCCCCCCCCATTGTACACGGAAAGAGGCTGGAGGGAGGCCAGTATGTCAGCGGTGGGCATGGAGGCGGCGGGAAGAGACGTGTCATGCTGGTTCTGGAAATAGTTCAGGATGAATTGATACAAGAGCATCCTCACATGCGCTCTGTCATGGCGCATGAATATTTCCACGTTTACCAGAGGCATGTGAATCCTTCCATTGAGGAAGCCTTTAGCGTCAAGTGGTTGATTGAGGGCTCAGCTGCGGTTTTTGAATCGATGTACCTTCGTGATTTTGAGCAGGTGGATGATTATGCCGAGACCGCCCAATTGCGTCACGCTGTGCCTGATGATTTTGGGGCTCGCATGGAGTCATACGGTAACGGGGACGTCAATTATGGGACCTCGACAGCAATGGTTCTCCTTGCCTGTCGTGAAGGCGGATTTCAGCGCATGCTGGATTTCTGGAAACGACAACCCAACAATACCAACTGGAAGCAGCTTTTTGAGGAGTTGTTTCACGTCAGTGTGGAACAGCTTTATCGCGAGGGTCAGCATGTTTCACCCAAGACGCTTGATCTCTCAAGAATGGGAAACCTGCGCCAGATGCGATTCTGAGGAATACGGTTTTTTTGTCGATCGTGCCTACCGGCCCGCATTCAATTCACGGGGATTCAAGACTTTCCCATCCGCTTTTCCAAATGGATGAGCACCTCTTTTATTTCGGCATTTTCAGCCATCAACAAATCCATTTTTTTCATGATTTCATCATTGTTGTCGCTTGCCATTTCATCCACAAAAATAGCATTTGCAAGCGACAGTGAGATGAATCCTCCCAGGATCAGCACACAAATGACAAAGGCATTGACTGCATAATAGATGAAAGGCTCGTCGAGTGCCGCGGCTGCTGTCGGGACGGCACCCCAGTTCTCAACCGTGAATATGGTGAAAATCGTATTCATCGCACTCATTGGGTTTCCAAAGTAGTTGGGAAGGTAAGTGCCAAAGAGGCTGAAACCGAGTAGTGAAAAGAAGACCAGCTGGATGGCCAGCAAGGTAAGGATGGCCCTGGATGCCTTCATTGCCCGTGCCAGGCCACTGAGTATATGCCCTGCATCCGGGATAAGCTTAACGATTTTAACAAGAGAGAGAACCCTGAACAGGCGAAGGTAAACAATGCTTCCAACCGCCATGTTAGGAATGATCACGAAGAGGATGCTGCAGAGGACAACGAGAAAATCAAACCGATTACCTGCATGACCAATATAGCCTTTCCAGCCTAGCTTTCGCAGTTTGAAGCATGCCTCCAGCATGAAGTAGATAAGGATCGCCCAGCTCAACAAGTAGATGACCAAGGGCTCAAGCACATTTCCAAGGAAGGCAGTGATCACCGACAAGATGATCACTGAGGAGGTGTATCTATTCTCAGTAAAGTATTTCATGGGAAAACGGGTGCAGACTGTGAAAGCCTGCCAAGGGATGGATTGCTTTGATGGATACGTATGCGGGCATACCTGCGGGGGTGGTCACAGGTGGATATGTATGCGTCATTTCGCTAAGCTGTATCCCTTCGATAACAACAGGCCATGTGAGTAAATTAAAATACTGCTCTTGAGCCGGCATGAAAGCCTCAAGCCTCTGCAAGATCATACTCATTGATTGGCAAGCTTCGAATCCTCTTGCCGGTTGCCGCAAAAATGGCATTGCAGAGGGCGGGGGCTGTCTCTTATACACATCTGACGCTGCCGACGAGCGATCTAGTGTAGAT
>OLHY01000116.1_pt1 | contig 28407 bp, 22 predicted proteins | sample 1609411 | NCBI WGS metagenome assembly OLHY01 (sample SAMN05416817, study PRJEB24817) | seawater metagenome | isolation source: Sea water | place: Canada:Atlantic | collected 2013-07
GCTGGCTATTTCGGTCGCCAGCGGAAAGCCGAACTGATCAACTGGGTAAAATAGCACCGTCGCGCCATTTACTGGACCCTTCGTCACACCACCCGTGACTGTATCGCCCTTACTGACACCGGCCGACACTGTACCTGCACTCGTCACAGCAGCGGGTGCATCGTCGCCTCCGCCTCCACCGCCTCCGCCTCCGCAAGCGGTTAGTAGGCCGACAAGACTCAACGTCACAAGAGTGTGATAAATTTTTCGTGTTCTCATTACTGTCTATCCATGTATGTCTTATTTGAGTACCCAGCAGCGGGTACTCGTCAACTCTTTACGCGGAACGGCCTACTGGCGCGGTCAACTCTAAATCAAGGCGTGATACCGAACACCGCTACGCCGTTAACCACCGTTGCGCCATTCTCAAGCCGGAAGCTCAAGCCCGCGCCCTGCGGCACCGCGCCACCAAAACCAACAAAGTTACCGCCGAAGCTGCCGGTTGCGCCGCCGGCGCCATTGACGGTCACGGTGTTATACAAGCCTGAGAAGAGATTCACATTGATACTACCGTTGCCAACTGCCGCCCACGCCTGATTATTGATACCCAACTCAACGCGGCTGCGTACGGTAGCATTCGTAAAGTCAGCACTTAATTCTGTGCGCCCCAAAAATCCCGTATTACCGGCATTATCAGTAGGGTCCGTATTACCCACTAACGTATAGCTCGCCCTGCCCGTAATCGCTTGCGTCGGCAACTCTTCATCGGTCAACGCCACAACCCAGTGCAAACTACTATTGGTTAAATCAAAATCGCTGAAAGTGGACCCATCAGCACTGGTCTGCGCAACGCCTTCAGCCCAGCGACCCCAGCGCAACTGACTGTTCGCATCAAAACCCGTGTCCAAGTTAGACGCTGAACCAATGCCATACCTGCCCGTCTGTGCGTCCGACGGTTCATCAAAACCGATTAGATTACCCGCATTATCAAAGGCTGCTGTCGCGGCGTTCGTGTTCGTACCTGACGCAACGTCTGATGTGCTAAAGGCCAAACCGCGATTAATAAATTCACCGACGCCTTTCGTCAGATCAACCTTTGTACCGCCCTCGCCTACAACAATAATTTCTTGCACGGGCGCAACGGCTGCTGTTGGCGCAGCCACGGTTACTATAATTGTGCTGCTGGTCGTCGCCGCTGCTGGCGAGGATGAAGGACTGTTTACAGGACCCGCTCGAAACCCACCTGACTCGCCGCTTGGCGCAGCCGCGACACTGGTTTTCGCGCCAGAATCACCACCGCTGCTACCACCACTACCACTTGAACCACTCGTCGTCGCGCCGGAATCACCACCACTACCGGAATCGCCGCCACTTGAACTACTGGTTACCGCGCCAGAATCACCGCCACTGTCGCCGGAGTCGCCGCCATCACTGGAATCACCGCCCTTGTCGCCCGAGTCACCGCCGCCACTGGAATCACTGCCCTTGTCGCCGGAGTCGCCGCCGCCATCACTGGAATCACCGCCCTTGTCGCCGGAATCGCCGCTGGCGTCATCACCACCGTCACCGGAATCGCCACCACTGTCGCCGGCGTCATCACCACCGTCATCGGAATCGCCGCCACTGTCGCCTTCTTCACCAGAGTCACCGGAGTCATCGCCGCCATCACCTTCTTCACTAGAGTCTCCTTCTTCGCCGGAGTCCCCTTCTTCACCTGAATCACCCTCTTCACCCGAGTCGCCTTCTTCAGAGTCGCCTTCTTCTGAGTCACCCTCTTCGCCAGAATCGCCTTCTTCAGAGTCGCCTTCTTCACCAGAATCACCTTCTTCTTCGGCGTCACCCTCTTCGCCGGAATCACCTTCCTCTTCAGAGTCGCCCTCTTCTTCTGAATCACCTTCCTCTTCAGAGTCGCCCTCCTCTTCTGAATCACCTTCTTCTTCAGAATCACCCTCTTCTTCTTCGCTTTCTTCGCCTTCGTCTGAGCTTTCTTCACTGTCCTCTTCTTCTTCCTCTTCTTCCTCCAGCACAGCCAGACCGTCATCCTGCAAACTCGCCGGTGGTGCTATCAAACGCGATGGTGGCGTATTAAAGTCCGCCGCAAAACCATATTGGTTCTTCGCCAAACTCAACTCACCACCGCCGTTGGTCAAAGCAACGCCGCCATCAGAGACACCAACATACAAACCATCGTCCGTGCCGCCGCAATCCGCCGCACATATACGCGCCACATAGTTAGTACCGCGCACACTGATCACCGCCGACGGCGTCGACACTTGATAAGCAGACGGATCACGTTTTGCGATCCGTCCCGTGATCGTTCTGAAACCACCCTTTTGTAAGTCAAACTTGGCACGCAAGGCCGTGCCGGCTCCAATCGCTGGTTCAGTTGCCGTTGCTGGCGCTTCGAGTTCTTCAATCACAAAGCGTGAGCCCGGTCGGATCGCCACTTTTGTGCCATCCGCTAACTTAATCTGCGCATAACCTTTCGCGCCGGTGACAATCACATCACCTGCGTTAACCGCATCACCACGACTTAAAACACTGATCGTTGGTCGTTCAACCGTCACGTTACCAAAGGTATACAAGGCTTGACCGACCGTCGCCCAGGCCGTCAATGACATCATCGACATCACTAATACCAGAAGAGTCTGTAGACGGATTCGCTTCATTTGCTGATTCATCATTTTCATCGTCTAGCCCTCCTTAAAACATTTTTCGCAGCGTGAACCCAACTTCCAGCCGGTCATACTCATACAAGCTCACCGACGAGTCCTTCGCGCTATAATTCACCCGTAACGTGGTCGACCAGTCCTTCATCGGGAACTTATTCCACGTCGCGCCTAAACCGACCGAGAAGGTATCGTCTTCACGATCAATGCCAAAAAAGGGTTCCTCGTACTCGACTCGACTCAAACTCGCATCAACAACGTAAATCTTGCCGCCTGCTCGGAACCAACTGTGACTCGCCGTTAAACCGTAACCATCAGCCGAGAACAACGACGTCGCTTCTTTCGCATCATCGCTATTGCCCGTTAATGTCACGTTAAACAGCGCGGCACCATAGGTTTGACTCAACGACAGGCCATACAACAATTGATCAACGTCCTGCACACTCAAGGCAGCATCTTCAAAACGCAGCGCGCCGCCACGTAAAAAACCGGACAACGATAGACTGTCGCTGAATTTGTGTAGGTACGACGCGGTCGCGCCAAAGCCCTGTTTGTTATAGGTACCATCCAAGGCAGAGAACACCGTATTGGCCACAACGGACAAAGAGTCCTCACCAATCGCCCAGTTCAAACCACCGCCTATATCAATGTTCGAGGTGTCGACATAATGCGTAGAAGGATTACTGCGATGATCGGCCCGACCGCTCAACAGCAGTTGTAAATCCGGTGTCAGCGGCTTGCTGTACTGCACACCAAACACACCGCCTAGGACAGCAGATGTTTGTTCAAGATTGTTCGCCGCTAACGCAAACCCCAGGAAGGTCGCATTGTCGGTTGCCGCCGCCGGGTTGCTGTCATAGCCAAAACCCAAATCGACGTAGTATTGGATGTCCGATTTATAAGCGCGCGCATTGTTATCAATCGCGGCGAGATAATCCGTGGCCGCTAACTGGACTTTCTCCGGCGGGTTGTCCGCCAACACCCGTTCAAACTCAACCCGTGCCAGCTCATTATCACCAATGTCGTAATAAGCCCGGGCCAGTTCCATACGTGCGCCGGCAAAGGCGGGACGGCGCGCAATCAGGCGCTGCAGGCTAAAGATCGCCTCGCCCGCTTCACCACTGTCCAACGCGGCAATACCTAACAGGTAGTCATAGGCGTCGTTGCCTGACCAATCCCCTTCGTATTGCGTTAACAACGCAAAGGCTGCATCCGCATCACCCGCCGCCAAGTAGCCACGAGCCTGCTCGTAAACCTGCTCTTGAGAAGCACCTAAAGCCGCGCCGCTCAGCGTCAATAAACTCGCGCAAAATAAAGCTATGCGTAGGAATGCCAGATTCCAACCTATTTTCATGTCGTATACTCTTTGAATTGTATCTATTACCCAGCAAACAACTGCGCCAATGGGTTAGGAAGGAAACCACTTTAAAATACTGCTGACGGGAGCTTTCTCATTGTGAGATTATATGTCGTTGCGAAAGGATGCTGGTGAACAATGTGATATTTGCCGCGCATTGGCCAAATTAACATTGTTGGCACAATTCTTCCATTCGGCATACGTTTAAAGACCTCCAGTCCCACGGAAGGCTAGCAAATTCGAAGTTAAATTGAAGTGATTACACAAAAAGTATACAAAAAGTTACAAAGACAGGAGGTACTGAAACAGGCGCAATGGCTGCTTAAAGAACGTCGGGACTGACTATGCCAAATGTGGCGATGGTAGAGCGTTTCGGTAATGAACGAGCCATCCATTAGTTCAATCCGGCCTTCGGTTGCATAGATTCCTGCCAAGCAGTATGCGAGAGTGCACAGAGGGACTCATCACCCCTCAATGTGATTGACAAATCGATACAGCTTTTTAAGCGGCTAGCCGCCACTAAGGTCATTCACTAAGGAAGAACGCGTAGGCTCTGGAAGAAGCAAGGGTTTCTCATCATAGGCTTGATGATCGATGCCAACCTGAACAGCAGAGCCACTTTGCAGACTCTTTACGATTGCGTCTGAAAACTGGAATCTTAAGAAGTGCACTGCAGAGGTTTTTTCATCATTAGCCCGCTCCATATCTTCATCAGCAATAGATAAGACGGGATCGTGTCCTTCGACTTTTACCCACACGCAATCTTCGATACCTTTCATTTGCTGCAGTTTGATCTTACGCTCGTCGACGTCACCATACTGAATAAGCATGGTGCACTTCCAGTTATCACCGTCTGGAATCAACGGGTTATAGGCTTCCAACTCATCTGTAATGCCGGCAGCATCAAACACTTTCTCAATTCTGAGCATTTCTTGGACTTGATATCTGACACTCAAGAGATCTTCAAAGATCAACAGAATGTGATCGCCAATAAGCACTTTACGATCTTTCTTGTGAGCTAAGACCATCTCACGGAAAGCAGCACGCTCGTTAGAATAGTCTTCCAAAGACCATAGGTCTTGTCGATTTAATTTTGGCATAACGCTGGTTAGATTCCGTAGGCTAGTCGTAGTAATGAAATAGGATGCTGCGCTTCGTCAACCTTGTCGGTCAGATTCGCAATCTGTACGCCGGCCATGGGGCAATCGCTGGAAAAGTAGTCGGGCTCAACTTTATCAACTTGCTTGACCACGGGTCGGGCAATCTTCAGAGATTTATCTCTTGTCTCTTTTTTCACGGCATAAGTACCGTCGTGCCCAGAACATCGTTCGATTGTGTGCACTTTTGTTTCGGGAATGAGGTTGAGTACATCGCGAGTCTTGTAACCAATATTCTGCACGCGTAAATGACACGCAACTTGGTAACTGACGTCACCTAAATTCTGTTTAAAATCCAGATTCATAGCGCCCTTCTTATGGCGCAAAAATAGGTATTCAAATGGATCGAAAAAAGCCGCCTGTACCTTCAAGACATCTTCATCCTCAGGAAACATTAAGGGTAATTCTTGTTTGTACATCAACACGCATGAAGGTATTGGTGCAATTAGGTCGTAACCCTCATCGACCATTTTTGCGAGCACCGGGATATTTTTCTCTTTGAGCTTTTCAACGCTATCTAAATCACCGAGCTCAAGCTTAGGCATACCACAGCAGGCTTCTTTCTCAACTAAGTCTATGAGAATTTGGTTATGCTCAAATACTTTGATGAAGTCCTCACCCAAGTGAGGATTGTTATAATTGCCGTAACAGGTCGCGTAGAAAGCAACTTTACCGGTCGTTCTACCGATCGGTGTTGGCTCAATGGCGATTGGCGACTTTTGTTTCGGAAACTGTTTTCTCAGTGTCTTTGAGTGATAAGTAGGGACAGGCGCCTGATGATGTACATCCAATGTTTTCTCTAATGCATTACGGAACAAGCCGTTTTTATTCAACGCATTAACGGTCACATCGACAAGAGGAATCGTCGCAAGCTTACCGACGGTATCTGTACTGGTGAGTATTTCGTCTCGGACATTTGCACCGTCAGTTTTATAACGTTGCGCTTTGGCTCTCAACATGAGGTGCGGGAAATCTATAGCCCACTCATGCGGCGGAACGTAGGGACACTTTGTCATGTAACAAAGATCACACAGATAACATTGATCGACAACATCGTAAAAATCCGATTTGGCGACACCATCAACTTCCATGGTTTCTGACTCGTCAACCAAATCGAACAATGTCGGAAAGGAATCACATAAGCTGACACACCGTCGGCATCCATGACATACATCATAAACCCGTTCCAGCTCAGAGAAGAGCGAACCTTCATCCCAGAAGTCATCCGTCTTCCACTCTATAGGGTGGCGAGTCGGTGCTTCCAGACTGCCTTCTCGTTTGCCTACCATGCGTAATTCCTTACCGATATTTCTACTGCTTTATTTTACGATCTTAAGCGTCGAGGTTATCCAACGCTTTCTGGAAACGATTTGCGTGGCTTCTTTCCGCCTTGGCAAGTGTCTCGAACCAGTCAGCTATTTCGTCAAAGCCTTCGTCTCGTGCTGACGCCGCCATACCAGGATACATATCCGTGTACTCATGAGTCTCACCGGCGATAGAAGCCTTGAGGTTATCATCGGTAGGACCGATTGGTAATCCAGTCGCTGGGTCACCAACTTCTTCTAAGTATTCTAGATGTCCGTGGGCGTGTCCTGTTTCGCCTTCCGCTGTTGAACGGAAAACAGTCGCAACATCGTTGTAACCTTCCACATCAGCTTTTGCCGCAAAATAGAGGTAACGACGATTTGCCTGAGACTCACCGGCAAATGCATCTTTCAAATTTTGTTCTGTTTTAGATCCTTTTAAAGACATATTTTATTTCTCCTAGGTTTGAAACGCTTCGCAAAGGTAATTGAAATCGCACTGCCGAGTCCAATCAAAGTTTTCACTGACGACCATCTAATTTTTCAATGAGTAAGCCATTGACGATCTAAATGATAATGATTCTCAAAAGTAAACTTACGGCAGTCGAGCCACTGAAATCGACCTGCTGAACTGTCAGCAGCACCCATGTTAATCTATCAATGATTTCCCGAGGTAATTTAAATGTTGCGTCTACTTTTTAGTCTGATTCTCTGCCAGTCACTATTCGCCTTTGCAGCCGAACCCATCAAGCACACCATTGAGGTTGATGGGCACCCCATGGCCCTGTGGCAAAAATCGCCAAGTCAATCTCGAGCAGTGGTGCTTCTTCTACATGGTCGAACCTATAGCGCGCTACCGGATTTCGATTTGCAAGTGGCAGGCGAGAACCTCTCGTTTATGGACCGTCTAACTGACCTTGGCTTTACTGTCTATGCGCTTGACGGTCGCGGTTACGGTGCGTCCCCGAGGGATAGCTCTGGCTGGTTAACGCCGGACCGCGCTGTCCGTGATGCGATTGCGGCAATCGAGTGGATAAACAAAAAGGAAATGACCAAGGTTCACCTCTACGGTTGGTCGTATGGCTCAATGGTGAGCCAACTCGCGGCTCAACGACGACCCGAATTGCTTGCTTCAATCATGCTGTTCGGATACCCCTTCAACCCAGAGCGACATATCAAAGACAAGCACTTCAATTACCCATCTGCTCCTTTAAGGCAGGCCAATACAGCTAAACATGCTGCCAGTGACTTCATCGTCGCTAACACGATCAGCACCAAGGCGATTCAAGCCTACGTCGATCAGGCATTGACTGCTGACCCGATAAGGGTCGACTTCAAAAATCTGCACGAGTGGGCTGAAATGGACGCTTCAAAAATCACAGTCCCGACCCTGCTGCTGCAAGCTGAACACGACCCACTTGCGACCACACCTCTGCAGCTGGATTTGTTTACTAACATTCCAATCGCAAACAAGTGGTGGGTGGTACTGGCGAATGGCGATCATGCGGCATTGCTTGAATCATCGAGTACTGAAATGCTGGCTGCAATGAATGCTTTTGTGACTCAAATCCTATTCGAGCCCATCAAACCTGCTTTTTAAAATTTTGAAACAAGTCGTCAATGTGATGCCAGATAACACCCGGCTCACCGTTACCGACGGGCGTTTCATTCAAATGGCTTACCGGCCAAGCCTCATGAGTTGAACTGGTGATAAATATCTCACTAGCACCGCTTAACTCTTCAACGGTAATTTCTCTCTCTTGGAATGAAATTTTGTGTTCAAGTGCCAATTCAACAATCAAATCTCGGGTAATACCGTGCAATAGGTGGGCGCTTTTAGGTGGTGTGACCAAAACCCCATCGACGACCACAAATATATTTGAGGCGGTGCACTCCGTCACTTTACCCGCGCGAATTAAAACCGCGTCGTTAGCGCCTGCTGCAATCGCTTTGTTTTTTAACATCGAGGCGGCGATGAGACTAACAGTCTTAATCTGTCCCATCGACCAGCGGAAGTCATCCAGTGTAATTAGACTGTAGGGAGCCACACTGTTTCGCTCCAATATCGGCGCTGCGTTAACCATGACGAACACCGTTGGCACCAGTGCATCAGGGTAGACATGGTTGCGCAACGTGTCAGCGCCCCGTGTCACCTGAACATATAATGCCGCATTATTTTCGCCACTTTTTTCGACGGCTTCCGTCAGCAGCGCAGTCCATTGTGTGTCGGACATCGGGTTATCCATGTCGACTTCTGACAAACTGTTCGCGAGGCGAATCAAATGCCGCTCAAGCGTAAATAATTTGCCCGCATAAACGGGGATAACTTCATAGATACCATCACCAAACAAGAAACCGCGATCGAGTACGGACACCTTTGCATCAGTAATAGCGCCCCATTCCCCATTTAGATAAGCAATCGACATTTTACCAACCCCTAAGCAATAAAAACTGCATGATACTTCGTTTCTTCCGCGCTATGTAGCTGCTATCTAGCTTCTATATAGCTTCTGTGTAGGCGCAAATGCGGATGCTTTGAGCTAACTCAAGCAGGCGCCGCATTTAACCCATTGCTGGACACGTCCCTTAATCTTTAGCCATACAATCAAAACAAGCCGACCGAATGCTTGCAGTTTCATTTCTTTCATAGGAATAATGGGCAAAATCAATAATAGAACCCAGCCAATGAAAAAACTGCTTATTGCCAACCGCGGCGAAATCGCTATTCGAATATCCAGAGCCGCAACAGAACTTGGGATTGAGACCGTCAGCATCTACACCCAAGATGACTCAGCCTCGCTGCACACCAAGAAAACAGATGCCGCAGTGTGCTTGAAAGGTACCGGTGCGGCGGGCTATCTAGATATCGACAACATTATTGCATTAGCAGTACAGCAGCACTGCGATGCTGTGCACCCTGGTTATGGGTTTCTGAGCGAAAACAAAGACTTTGCTGCCGCCTGCGAAGCCGCCGACATTATTTTTGTTGGTCCAACGCCTGAACAGCTAGGCCTGTTTGGCGATAAATCCCAAGCAAGAAGACTCGCCGCAAGCTGCGATGTACCACTGGTACCTGGCACAAATGGTAATACTGACCTAGCTGACGTAAAGGCCTTTGTGGAACAACTACCCAAAGGGCAAACCGCCATCATCAAAGCGATCGCCGGTGGTGGTGGTCGCGGCATGCGCATGGTGGCTTCCAGCGAGGAAGTTGATAAGGTTTTCGATCGCTGCAAAAGTGAAGCAAAGGCCGCCTTTGGGAATGATGCAGTCTATATCGAACAACTTATCCCAAGAGCAAGACATATAGAAATACAGATCATTGGCGACGGCGACAATGTGACCCATCTTTGGGACCGGGAATGTTCAATTCAACGTAATCATCAGAAGGTCATTGAGATTGCTCCAAGCCCGAGCCTAACTTTATCGGAGAAGCAGCCACTCATTGATGCCGCGCTAGTCATGGCGAGTTCAGCTAAATATCGAAGCCTTGGTACGTTCGAGTTTCTCGTCGACGCTGATGATCATCAGAATTTTTACTTTATCGAAGCGAACCCTCGCTTACAGGTCGAGCATACCGTCACTGAAGAAGTCACGGCTTGCGATCTCGTTCAATCTCAATTAAAGCTCGCCATGGGTCACTCCCTCGAATCACTTAAACTTTCTAACGCTGAACCCAACGGGTTTGCAATTCAGTGCCGCATTAATATGGAAGTATTAGGCAGCAAGGGTCGCTTCAAGCCCTCCGGCGGTACAATTAACGTCATAGAACCGCCATCGGGACCCGGCATCAGAACCGATCACTTTGGCTACGCTGGTTATAAGACATCAACGCGGTTCGACTCACTGCTTGGAAAGCTCATTGTTCATAGCCCCAATGATTTCCCCGAGGCGATAAGAAAAACCTACCGCGCCCTTTCGGAATTTAGATTGGAAGGCTTCGAGACGAACATTAGCTTCCTGCAAGCTGTGCTGAACAACAAAGACTTTAAAAACAACGCCGTCTATACAAGATTTATCGACGACAACCTTGAAGCCTTAGGTGAGTCCGCCAGTCACCCCGCGTTCTACTTTGAAAGCAGTGCATCTGACGGCAACGGATCAACGGATGAAAAAAATCCTCAGTCAGGTCTAGCCGGTAGCAAAATGAGCAGCAACGACCCCCTCGCCGTTCTCTCTCATGGGAAATCTTCTTCAACGCAGATAGTCCCGCGACAATCGTCGAGTGATGTCGATCACTCAGAACCGACTGACGGCACTCAAACCATTCGATCGCCCCTGCAAGGCACTATTATAGAGGTTTCAATTGCTAACGAGGCGACCGTTGTGCAAGGGCAGCAGCTCGCTGTGATGGAAGCAATGAAGATGGAACACGTCATCCTAGCACCCGTTAACGGCACCGTTAAGCTCATTAGCATCTCGGCCGGCGACACCATCGTTGAAGATTTCTGCATGTTTATTCTTGACCCGTCGGATGATCAATCAACCATTGAAACCAAAGAGATCGCAATAGACCTCAACCATATTCGCCCTGATCTGCAGGAGGCTTTGGATCGACATGCTTTGGGACAGGATGCATCGCGACCCGAAGCGGTTGCAAAACGACGCAAGACCAAGCATCGAACAGCAAGGGAAAACCTCATGGACCTTGTCGATGCCGATTCCTTTGTTGAATATGGCGGTCTTGCGATCGCCGCGCAACGCCGTCGGCGCAGCGTTGATGACTTGATGCAGAACACCGCTGCTGATGGCATGGTGACCGGCATAGGTAGCGTCAACAAAGCGATGTTCCCCAATCAGGAAACCCAGTGCATCGTCATGTCCTATGACTATATGGTTTTAGCAGGGACTCAGGGATTGCAGAATCACCGCAAGAAAGACCGCATGTTTGAGCTGGCAGAAACCTTAAAGACGCCGGTTATACTCTTCGCTGAAGGCGGCGGAGGTCGACCGGGTGATACAGATGGTGCGGGTATCGCAGGGCTCGACTGCCTTGCTTTTGAATTATGGGGCCGGCTGTCGGGTCTCGTCCCAAGAATAGGCATTACAACGGGGCGCTGCTTTGCCGGGAACGCCGCACTACTCGGTGCGAGCGATGTCGTTATCGCAACCAAAGATGCCAATATTGGTATGGGTGGACCCGCCATGATCGAAGGCGGTGGCCTGGGCATATTTACACCGGACGAAGTTGGACCGATGTCAGATCAAGTGCCCAATGGTGTCGTTGATATCGCCGTAGAAGATGAAGCAGAAGCGGTCAGCGCTGCAAAGAAATACCTGTCTTACTTCCAAGGGAAAACAGACAACTGGCAGTCTCAGGACCAACGCAATTTACGAAATATTGTGCCTGAGAATCGGTTGAGGATTTATGATATCCGACGCGTGATTGAAACCCTCGCCGATGACGATTCAGTACTCGAGCTAAGAAAAGACTTCGGTCTTGGCATGGTTACAGCATTCGCCCGAATTGAAGGGCGCCCCGTAGGTATTGTTGCAAACAACCCTGAATTTCTTTCGGGTGCGATTGACAGCAATGGCGCTGACAAAGCTTCACGCTTTATTCAGCTCTGCGATGCCTTCGACATTCCCATTTTGAGCCTCTGTGATACGCCGGGTATTATGGTCGGCCCGGAGATTGAGAAGACGGCTTTAGTCCGTCATGCAGCACGCATGTTTGTCACTGGCGCAAATGTTTCAGTGCCATTCCTAACCATTGTTTTAAGGAAGGGTTATGGACTCGGCGCACAGGCAATGGCTGGAGGCGGCTTCAAAGCCTGTTTGTTTACCGTCACATGGCCAACCGGAGAGTTCGGCGGCATGGGTCTTGAGGGTGCAGTCAAACTTGGTTTTAGAAAGGAATTAGAAGCGATCAGCGATCCACAGGAACGACAGAAAGCTTATGAGGGGCGCGTTGAAGGCATGTATCAAAGGGGCAAAGCTGTCAACTTCGCGACAGCATTTGAAATAGATGATGTTATCGATCCTGCTGATTCCCGTCGTTGGATTCTTGCCGCGCTAAAGGCTTCGCCAAAACCCGCAGCGAGAGAAGGCAAGAAACGCAATTTTGTTGATACCTGGTAGTTTTGAACTGGTTGCGGGTCAACAGCCCGCTTGCCAACAAGTCGCTCGTCAAAGATGAACGCGACAACTAGCAGGTTGATACCTGCTAGTGCACGTTGCGCCGATCAGGACAGACTAACTTTCGCGACAGCAACTTCGCACCCGCGCGTATCCACCGGGTGAGCATACACAGCACCCGCCTTATCTGACGCCATACCATCGGAACCCGATACCACATAAAGCGTTGATAGATCATCACCGCCAAAACAGACACTGGTGCACATAGGTTGAGGAATCGACAGATGATCCACCTGTACACCGTGCTCATTAAACACGGCAACGCCAGCGCCATCGGCGGCAAGAGCAATCCAGACTCTGCCGTCTTCGGAGACGGCCAGACCATCCGGTGCGCCTGCATCGAAAGTGGCAAACGTCTGCTTCGCACCCAAAGATCCATCTTGCTCAACATCGTAGTAGTTAACCGTTCGACGAGCCGTGTCTGAGTGGTAGAGCCTCAATCCATCGGCAGAGAATGCCAATCCATTCGTCAGCATAATATCTTCACCCACCTTTCGTGCACTACCATCCAATTCAATCAGGTACAGATCGCCCGCTTGCGGTTCACGTCCATCTGCAAAAACAGGGCTTGAACCTAATGAACCAACGTAAATTCTACCCGCCGCATCCGTGGTCAGATCGTTATAGCCGACATTGCCAGCAGCTTCATTTCGATCTAGGACAAGTTGCGTTTCACCTCCTGAAAATGATTTATAAGAAATATTCCGACCTGAAACAATTAAACCACCCGCTTCATGGACTGCCATCCCACCAATACCTCGCCGATGTTCGAACACTGTTTCAACTTTGCCATCTTGATCGAGTGCGAAAACACCACCGCCAAGCACATCAGAGAAAAACAGCTTATTCTCGAACCAAACGGGTCCTTCTATAAGACCGTAGCCTTGCGTTAGCTTTTCCATTTCATCTCCCTGTTAGCGATCAATATTTATAGAACACATAAGGTTACACCGGATACAAAAACGCCCCGACTAGCGAGGCGTTTTCTTACTCTTGGTAATCTTAGCCAAACTGGCCTAAGAATATACTCCTAACAGTTAAGCTGCTGGAATAAATACTGCTTTAGTTTCAAGGAATTCTTCAAAACCTAGCTCGCCCCACTCACGACCGTTACCGGACTGCTTGTAGCCACCAAAAGGTGCATTGAAGTCTGGACCGGTGCCATTAATATGGACATTACCCGTTCGGATCTGAGCAGCAACCGCTTTAGCATGTTCAACGTCACCCGACTGAACATAACCTGACAAGCCGTAAGGTGTGTCATTGGCGATTTCAATTGCTTGCTCTTCAGTTTCATAAGGCAAGATTGTCAATACTGGTCCAAAAATCTCTTCCCGCGCAATTGTCATGTCGTTATTAACGCCACCAAAAATAGTCGGCTTAACAAAATAACCTGCATTGAGGCCATCGGGTCGGCCAGTACCACCGGCAATCAACTCAGCGCCTTCATCAATACCTGCCTGAATCAACGCTTGGATCTTATCGAACTGAACTTCACTGACAACAGGACCGATCACTGTGCCGTCTGCAAAGGGGTCGCCCACCTTTACAGTTGCCGCAGCCGCTTTAGCGATTTCAAGTGCTTCAGCATGCTTTGCAGCAGGCACTAGCATTCTTGTTGGCGCGTTACATGATTGACCTGAGTTAGTGAATACTTGAGACACACCGCCAGCAACGGCTGTTTGCAAATCAGCATCTTCTAATACGATGTTTGCAGACTTGCCACCGAGTTCCTGAGAAACCCGCTTTACTGTATCGGCCGCAGACTTGGCTACTAAGATACCGGCACGTGTAGAACCAGTGAAAGACATCATGTGAATGTCAGGGTGCGAAGACATTGGTTCACCGACCGCTGGGCCATCACCATTAACGAGATTAAAGACGCCTTTAGGCACGCCAGCAGCATGCAGAATCTCCGCCAAAATAATAGCGTTTACTGGCGCGACTTCACTCGGCTTCAAGACCATGGTGCAACCTGCTGCTAGAGCGGGCGCAACTTTGCAAGAAATCTGATTAATTGGCCAGTTCCAAGGCGTAATAAGACCACATACGCCAACAGGTTCTTTCTTCAAGAAGTAACTACCTCTCTGCTCTTCCCAAGCGTAGTTCTTTAGAATTCCCATCGCAGTCGCAAAATGCGCCTGTCCGGTCGCTGCCTGTGCAGCTTTAGATAGCCAGATCGGCGCGCCCATTTCTGTCGAAATTGCGGCAGCGATCTCGTCATAACGCTTGCCATACTCGGCAAGAATCGCACCAAACAATTCAACGCGCTCTGCTACAGTCGTCGTCGAAAAGCTCTCAAAAGCAGCTGTTGCTGCAGCGACAGCTTTATCGACGTCAGCCGCTGAACCCATGCTAATTGTCGCAAAGGCCTCTTCTGTTGTTGGGTTAATGACATCCAGAGTCTTTGGCGTGGCAGGATCTACCCACTCGCCATTGATATAGAACTTTAGGTGTTCTTGCATGGTATCTCTCTCTTGTTTGAGTAAATTGAGTGTAAATTCATGTGTTAACTTAGATCTAGTTCAATCGAAAATTGGTGTTAAGTTCTCAGTTCAGATTTTTATCAATTTCGATGTTATCGCTACTGATATCGCGAATGCTCGACTTAAGGCTCTGACATCCAAAAAACGGAGCATAAACCTACAAACATGGGTGAGTGCTGTCAAGCCTGTATGTCAAAATGTACTCACACAATTAGTCATAGCGATGTAGACAAATCAGCTAGCTTCGACGACTCAAACCATGTTGCTTTAGCCGCCACAGCAAGACATCTAGGCGGTCCTGACCAAAGAAGGGCTCACCCTCAAAGGCGCATGTGGGCACGCCCCAATGCCCGACAGCGTTGTGATCCGCCTGATTCTTCTCAATGACCGACTCCAGTCGCTGCGTTTCGTCTAACACGGTCTGATCAAGCTGCTGCAAGTCTAAACCCTGGCTTTTAGCCGCATCCGCCAGCAAATTGCCTTCCTGCCAATTTTTCGTGCCACCCCAGATCAAACGGGAAACGGCATCTGCAAACTCGATACCTTTACCGGCCTCGGCTGCCACCACCCCTAAACGGGTGAGACGATAAATATAGGGTTGATCCTCCGCTGTTCTGGCTCGACCATCCTCACCACGATACTGATTCACTGGGTCTGGGCTAGGCCAAACAAAGGGAATTTCAAGGAACTCTGCAACCCGATGCACATCTACCATCAAATAGGCCGGCCACTGTGGATTGACACTAAGAAAGAAATCAGGCGTACGAATAGCGATGGGATAAACGGGTCGAAAATTAAGCTTAAGCTCATATTCTTCGGCCATGGCTCGCAACCGCGGTGTCGCCAAGTAAGACCAAGGACTTCTAAAGGACCAAAATACATCTATTTCCAGCTCTGCCATTTGTAATTATCTCCATCCTCTCGATTCACAAACTACAGTGTTTTATGAACTGACTTCAATTTTAAGCCCAGACACCGGCGATGACCACCTTGATAACCTATGACTGGAGTAGACCGTGTATCATGCCCAATCTTCTCGTCGCTGTGTAACCTTATCCATGGACCAAATGCCAACATCCTCACAAGCGTTATTCGAACTTGAACTCAAGGTGATTGAGGATAACCAACCCATCGTGGATTTGATTGCAGCCAATTGTTCGTTTTCAAGATCGAAGATAAAACAAATGATGAAGCAAGGCGAAGTATGGCTTCAACCTAATAAAGTACAGAGTCGTAATAAAACCGAGCGACGCATTCGTCGAGCGAAAACAAACCTGACCGCGGGCGATGTCGTCTGCGTTTATCACAACGAAACTGTCTACCTAACGCCGCCGCCGGAACCCACTCTTATCGTTGACGAAGGCATCTATAGTGTCTGGTCAAAGCCGGCCGGATTGATGTCCTCGGGTACACGCTTCGGGGATCACTGCGCAATAAATCGCTGGGTCGAGCAACATCTGGCACCGCAACGTGACGTTCACCTGATTCATCGTTTGGACAGATTTGCGACAGGCTTGATCGTGCTCGCACACACGAAGTCGGCGGCGGCAGATCTTTCAAAGCAATTCCGCGATAGAACAGTATCAAAATGTTATCGGGTTATTGTCGAAGGGTTACTGACTGAACCCCTACGTATTGATTCGGAACTCGACGGTAAACCCTCAATATCGCAACTTGCGCCAACATCAGTCAATCAGGACACTCAACAAACCACACTAGAAGTGACCATTGAGACAGGACGAAAGCATCAAATCAGACGACACCTGGCCGGCATTGGTCATCCCGTATTAGGTGACAGGCAATACGGATCAGGCCAAGGCGAGTTAGCATTAAGGTCAATTAAACTGGCTTTCGACCACCCCGACACAGATGATCGAATGGTCTACGTACTCGACGTTTAAGTCTCGCCGCATTTATCGCTGTTTCTTTCTAGACGCCCTTCTAGACGTCCTTCTAAACGTCCATCTATACATCGATGTAGGCGACTACATGTATACCTGTGTATGCGCCAATGTCCATCCACGCCATGTTCACATATCCGACTTTAAGACATCGTTAGCACCCGTTATGCCGGATAATCGCGCGAATAAACTAGGCTCGCGTTCCTGAAAAGGTCGCGTCACCGAAGGCGCCCAATTTCACTGAACCGCCAATTTTATCACCGTCGACTTCAGCTATGAAGTCCAAATTCATTGGCATAGGCTGGGTCATTTTGATATTCCATGACAGCGAATTACCATCTACAACGCCGCCTTCAAATGTTTGTTCACCCTGCGGCCCAACAAACTTTCCCGATAAACTATCACCGCTCGAATCCAATGTGAGTGTCGCGTCCTGCGATCCCATTGGCGAATTCACGGTCACTTTCCAATCTCCATCTGCGCTCATTATCATCTCCCTGTATTAATTCCGTTAGCAATGGATCAATCTTACACAAACTTTGTAAAGCGTTTCAAGCAACCTAACAAAGCGTTTAACCGCCACCAGCAAACATAATCAAAATACCGGCCGCCACAGCGGAGCCAATAACCCCTGCCACATTCGGACCCATGGCATGCATCAACAGAAAGTTATGAGGATTTGCTTCCAGCCCGACCTTATTGGCGACTCTGGCAGCCATCGGCACGGCTGACACACCGGCCGCTCCGATCAGTGGATTAATTTTTTGTGTTGAGAGTAAGTTCATCAGTTTCGCCATCAATATGCCGGCGGCTGTTCCAATACAAAACGCGACCATACCTAGGACAAGAATACCGAGTGTCTCTGGTACGAGAAATTGTTCCGCGCGCAATTTTGAGCCCACCGCCAAACCCAAAAATATCGTCGTAATATTTATTAACGCGTTCTGCGTGGTATCAGACAACCGATCAACAACGCCGGATTCTCTCATCAAATTCCCGAAACAGAACATGCCAAGCAAAGGCGCCGCACTGGGTACGAAAAACGCAACTAAGGTCAGTAGTAAAAGTGGGAAAACAATTTTTTCAATTTGACTCACTTCACGCAGTTGAGTCATCTCAATCTTGCGCTCCGCTTCTGTGGTTAACAGCCTCATAATAGGCGGTTGAATCAAAGGCACCAACGCCATATAGGAATAAGCAGCGACCGCAATCGCACCGAGTAGATGCGGCGCAAGTTGCCCAGCAACATAGATTGCCGTTGGTCCATCTGCTCCACCGATGATGCCAATCGCCGCAGCTTCGGCTATCGAGAACTCTAAGAGACCTGTTTCGGTCAGTGCAACAGCACCCATCAAGGTCGCAAATATGCCAAATTGTGCCGCTGCACCCAAGAAGAGTGTTTTGGGGTTAGCCAACAACGGACCAAAATCTGTCATTGCACCGACGCCCATGAAAATCACTAGCGGGAATATCCCAGTCTCAATACCCATCGCATAGAATTGATGCAGCACGCCCTGACCGACAGCAATATCAACCCCCGGAATGTTGCTAAGAATGCCGCCGAAGCCGATAGGCACAAGCAGTAGAGGTTCAAAGTTTTTTGATATCGCAAGGTAAAGTAACAACACGCCGATACAGATCATCGAAAACGATCCAAACGTCAGTTGGTAGATACCCGTGGAGTGCCATAGTTGAATGAGAGCTTCCATAGCAGCTAACCCAGGGTCACAAGTGTTGCGCCGGCGGAGACGCTATCGCCTTCCTGCACGCATACCTCTTGCACCTGACCGGCGCTGGCTGCCCTGATCTCTGTCTCCATTTTCATCGCCTCAAGCACCACCACCACGTCACCGCTTTGAACTTGATCGCCAGGCTTGACGATAACTTTAAATATGTTGCCTGCCAGCGGCGCCGTCACGCCGACTTGGCTGACACTGCTAATCGGTGCAGAGCTTTGTGTCGGTGCAGCAAGGGCAGAGTTTGCAACCGGTATGGCGCTTTGAATATCACCACCGGGCGTCACCTTGACGACGTATTGCTGGCCTTGCACATCCACCGTATAAATTTCAGAGCCGTTGCTGTCATCGCTGGCTGCAACAGCACTCGACTTAGCGGCCGCATCCTGCAATTGAGGCGCCGGCTCGAAGGCTGAGGGGTTATTTCTGTTTTCAAGAAATTTCAGGCCCGGCTGCGGAAACAATGCATAGGTCAAAACGTCATCATCAAGGTTTTCACCAAAAACGAGTGGCTTATCTTCGGCAATCGATAATAACTCTTTCTTCAGTTTTTCGAATTCGGGTTCTAAATCGTCCGCAGGGCGACCCGTCACGGGCGCGCCGCCTTTAAGTACTTTTTGCTGCAATGCTGAGTCTACAGGCGCTGGCGTAGCGCCGTACTCACCCTTTAAAACGCCTTCAGTTTCCTTGGTGATACTCTGGTACCGATTGCCCGTCAGCACATTCAGGACAGCTTGAGTCCCCACTATTTGCGACGTCGGCGTGACAAGAGGAATATAGCCTAACTCTTTACGGACCTTTGGGATTTCCAGCAAAACCTCGTCCAACCTATCGGACGCCTTTTGTTCCTTCAACTGACCTTCCAAATTTGTCAGCATGCCACCCGGTACTTGAGCAACTAGAATCCTGGAATCGACACCCTTTAAGCTGCCTTCAAATTGCGCGTACTTTTTTCTCACTTCCCTGAAATAAGCAGCAATTTCTTCAAGCAGGATAATATCCAGACCTGTATCTCTGTCGGTACCTTCAAGAATCGCTACCAAGGACTCCGTTGGCGAATGTCCGTAGGTCATACTCATCGAGGAGATGGCCGTATCGACATTATCGATACCCGCTTCGATAGACTTAAGGTAGGTTGCTGTCGACATGCCCGTCGTCGCGTGGCACTGCATATGAATAGGAATATCGACACTCTTCTTGAGCTCTGAAACCAGTTCAAATGCCACGTAAGGTGTCAGTAGCCCCGCCATGTCTTTTATCGCGATAGAATCGGCACCCATGCTCGCAATCTGTTTACCTAGGTTTATCCACGAATCAATATTGTGAACTGGACTTACCGTGTAAGAAAGTGTGCCTTGAGCATGCTTACCCTGCTGTCTAACCGCCGCAATGGCGCATTCCAAATTACGTGGATCGTTCATTGCATCAAAAATTCTAAACACGTCGACGCCGTTGACGGCCGCACGTTCAACAAACTTCTCGACCAAATCATCGGCATAATGCCGATAGCCAAGAATGTTTTGGCCCCTGAACAACATTTGCTGCGGCGTGTTAGGCATTGCCTTGGAAAGCTCTCGAATGCGCTCCCATGGATCTTCACCTAAAAAACGCACGCAGGCGTCAAAGGTTGCACCACCCCAACTTTCGAGCGACCAAAAGCCAACCTGATCAAGTTTTTCGGCGATAGGCAACATATCGTCTATACGCATGCGTGTAGCAAACAAAGATTGATGGGCGTCGCGCAAGACGACATCTGTAATGCCGAGAGGTTTCTGATTACTCATTGATGGAGAACCCTTATTATTAGTTCACTATTGTTAAGTGAAAATTATCAACTCAGTGAGGTAGCACCGAGAAATAGTTTTTTGCTGTGTGTCACAGCGAACCGATTAATCAGTTGTGATCTTCACGGTATTTCTTCACCGCCGCAGATAGTGCAGCGAGAATCTTGGGGTCGGTCAAACCTTCACTCGAAGCGGCAGACGGACGCAGGGTCACCTCTGGGCGTTCGGCCGTGAAAAAAGTTTGTAGACAATAGGACATCAACATTGTCGCCCCTACCAATACGGTAAGGAAGATAACGACTGTGCCCATTCCATAAACAACCAAATCGATTGCTTGTGTCAATACATCCGACATTTAGCTCTTTCCTGAATCATTTGGTTAACGATGTAGGCTTGCTTCAATTCACAAGGTAGACGCAAAATGATACATAGTTAACCCGCCGTTGTCAGCGGAGATCGCACTTAAGGCTTATCGCAGCCACCAGCGCATTGTGTTCGTCACAAGTTCAGCCGCGTCCTGCTGGACAAAATGTCCTGCATACGGCGCCGTCACTATAGTCACACTATTATCCACCCAATCCCAAGTATTATTTAGTCCGTCTGAATGCAACGCCTTATCTTCAAGCCCATGAAAAATGAGCACCGGCATTGTGAGTTGCGGAATGCTCTGTGGAATCATGGCAGCGGGTGCTTTTGATTGATCCGCATTAGGGTAGTTCATTTTGTAATACGCCAGCATCGCGTCAAAATCTGAATTGCCAAACGCCTCGAGATAATGAGGAATCGCCTTTTGATCAGTTACCCAACCCGCCAGAGTTTCAGGCGTCATAGGACTGCCGAAAAAAATGTCAGGATCCGATGGTTGGCCGTCTATGAATCTCTGCGCGTAACCGGTATTTTTTCTTGCTTGCGAATTTTCCCTTTGCACCTTCATCATGCCGTTGGGATGAGGCAGGTTCAAAATCACTAACTTACGCACCCTTTCTGGGTGTGTAAATGCGACATTCCATGCAACACTACCACCCCAATCGTGGCCGACAATAATTGCGCTCTGCCGGCCATGATGGCGCACCACAGCGACAACATCTGAGACAAGATTCGCCATGGCGTAGTTTTCGACACCTTTGGGTTTGTCACTTAAGTTGTAACCGCGTTGATCAATAGCCACGACTTTGAAGTTGTCCTGCAGACCTGCCATCTGGTGTCTCCAGCTGTACCAAAAATCAGGGAAGCCATGAATCATGACAACTAATGGACCTTCACCCACCGTCGCATAATGAATCTTCACGCCGTCGTTGTCGGCGTAACCATGTTCGACTTCATCCAGCAGATCCGCCGACAGAAAAGTTGACCAGCAAGTTAAGACTATGAGCACGGCGATCGTTTTCTTAGAAAACAGGAACATGACGTCACTCCAACAAAGAAAATTAGGCAGTAGAGCCGCCATCAGCCATATAAACAGATCCGGTTAAGAATTCTGCGTCGTCAGACGATAAGAAAAGCATGATCTTCGCGATATCAACGGGTTCTGCATAACGCCCGAGAGGAATATTGTCCTGCATCCCCTGCTTTGCTTCTTCAGCCTGACCCGGCGCAAAACCTTCTTCAAGACTGCGCATCATTCGTGTCTCAACGGGCGAAGGGTTAACGGTGTTGACTCGAATATTCATCGCCGCGCATTCCTTCGCCGCCGACTTCATCATACCGATGACAGCATGTTTCGACGTAACATACGGCGCGACATTCGCCGCACCGTTGATGCCCGCGACACTGGACGTAATAATAATGCTGCCACCACCTCGCTTCTCAATTGCCGGTATCGCTGCTTTTAAACCTAAGAAAGGTCCTTTAACATTCACGGCCATGACTTGATCAAAGCGAGCCTCATCGTAATCAACAATTGAGTCAACATCTCCTTCAACACCGGCGTTGGCCAATAAGATATCGACACCGCCATAACGCTCTTCTGCTGTTTGGATCATTGTTTGGTTGTCTTCGGCACTCGTCACATCGGCCACACAATAGCTGACCTTATTACTACCAATCTCATCGCAGGCGGATTTCAGCGCCTGTTCATCAACATCGACAAGCAACACATCGGCACCTTCGGCAACGAACAATCGCCCCGCCTCTTTACCAATACCGCCAGCCCCACCAGTGATAACTGCAACCTTCCCTTCTAATCGACTCATACAGATCCTCCATTCGCAAAAATTACACCAACCATCAGCACGCTAAACTTACTGATTGCTTCACTTCACAATACTGTACAGATGATTTGGAATGCTATCTACAGGGGATTTCGCAGCCCAATGAGTCGCTTTGGTATGGACTAAATTTGAACAAAAATGTCATTGGACATCGACACCGATTCCGGCAAAACAGGATTTGAGTGGCGTTGCAGAATGGGATCGGGGTCGGGATACTTTAGAGGCCTCCTAGACGGCTTCTAACCCTACGGGCGCCTACCGCGACCAAATTCACTTGCTCGTGAATTTGTCGAACGGTCGACTCGAATCAAAGCCGCCGCTCTTACAAACAAAAAAGGGCCCTCTTTCGAGGACCCTTTTTTGTTTGGCGGAGAGGGAGGGATTCGAACCCTCGATGAGTTTTAGCCCATACTCCCTTAGCAGGGGAGCGCCTTCGGCCACTCGGCCACCTCTCCAGTAAATCACATAGCGCAAAGACTCAGTAAAACAGCATTGAGACTTATTGGTATGGTTTGAAATGGTGCGCCAGGAGGGAATCGAACCCCCGACCTCCTGGTTCGTAGCCAGGCACTCTATCCAGCTGAGCTACTGGCGCACAAAGAACGCGTATTATCAGGATGCGACCCTAGGTCGTCAACACGTATCCGCTGTATTTCACCTCAATCCGATAACTTTTCGTCAAGTTGGCACCAACTTCCCACCATCTGAACAAAAAAAATGAGAATTCAGCTTACTTGCACTTTTTTACTCGGACTGTAATATTACATCAATAAACAAAAACAACTATTTTTTGTAATATATGAAGCCCTCCTCTATCATTCTCGATCTACTGCGGACTTTCCCCGATCGGGGTGCCAGCGCAAAACTCATTCTCTCGACCGGCAAGATGTTCGGCATCAGTGACAACACGATTCGGGTGAATATTTCCAGACTGACATCCAAAGGCGTGATCGACAAACTGGATCGAGGCCACTATCGAATCAGCCAACAGGCTGCGCCGCTAAATGACTTCGTCGAAGAATGGCGGCTAGGTGAAAAAAGACGAAAAAAATGGAAGACGAATAATTGGCTGTGTCTGATGACGGACAACAATCTATCGGTCGAGTGCCAACGGGGTGTCGGCTACATCGGCTTCAGGAAAATTCAATCCGGGCTTTGGGTTAGACCCGACAATTTAAGATTAGACAGCACTGATCTTCTCGAACGTCTGCGTAGTATTGGCATTGCTTCAAATGTGATGCTACTCGCAGCAGGTCAATTTGCAGAGGATAATGCTCAACAGTGGTTCAGCTTTTTTGATATTGATCAGTTGAATCAACAGTATGCCGACATGAATCAACAGCTCCATAACAGCTTGGACAATCTGGCTAATCTAAGCAACGTTGCTGCTAAAAAGGAAACCTTCCTCATCGGCGGCGCGGCGATTCAAATGTTAATCAAAGATCCGTTAATTCCAGACCAAATCCAAGCGCCGAGAATGCGCGAGGCCCTGTGGCAAACCATGCTCGAATACGACAAATGTGGACGCGCTATTTGGGCAGTAAAGTTACAAAATGCACCAAGCATTATTCCCACTTCCAATGTCTTTGCGTTCAACGGCGATTCTCGAACGCCATTAATCGGCCTATCACTATGAATACCAAATCACTGTTTACTGACGACGAGTTCAATTTCATCACCAGTAAAAACACCCTATATGCATGGCGCATTGTGTTATTCGACTGGGCGGTCATCATCGCCACATTTGTGTTGTGCGCTCATTTCCCCAATCCGTTTACGATATTGCTTGGCATATTTATTCTTGGTAGCCGCCAATTAGGACTTGCGGTTGTTGTTCACGAAACCGGTCATCGAACGTTTTTTAGCTCGAATAAACTAAACGATTGGGTCGGCAATTGGCTCACGGGCTATTGGGTTTTCTCGAACAAAGACAGTTACATGAAAGTGCACCTGAAACACCACCAATTTGCGGGTACGCAAGACGACCCTGATTTAAACAACTATCGTAACTATCCAATTTCAAGAACCAGCCTGCAGCGTAAAATAATCCGTGACCTCACGGGACAAATTGGTTGGCGCAGAATTAAATCCATCGGTCGCTCTATTCGAAAATTAGGCAGCATGAGCCCCCAGAGTGCGACTTATCTAAAACGCAGCATTGCCATGAATCTAGTGATGATCACTGTCATGAGCAGTTTTGGCGCCGCTTGGCTTTACTTGATGTGGTTGGTGGCATTTATGACCACCCATATGCTGGTGGTTCGCATTCGTCAAATAGGCGAACATGCGGCGGTTCCCGATCTGACCAGTACCGATGCACGACTCAACACACGCACGCTCCACATCAACTGGTTGGAGAGACTTTTCATTGCACCCCATGGGGTCAACTTCCATCTAGAACATCACATACTGGCTTCTGTGCCTATTTACAGGCTTAAAGATATGCATCGGTTGCTGTTGAAGAAGGGTTACTACGACGGAATGAGATTTCAGAGAGGCTATTACAGTCTATTGAATGGCGTCAGTGTTGCTTAAAAAAAAAACCACTGCATCTGTTAACGTACTTGGTTCAGATGGGGGCTGATGCTCTATCAGGCTTTGGAGTTCTCACTAACATCCACATCGGAGTCTAGGTCTAGGTCTAGGTCTGGGTTTAGGTCGGTTTCTACTTTTGATCCAGCACACTGAATTCGCTCGTAGATCTCCTCTCGGTGAACAGCGACCGATTTAGGGGCATTAACGCCGATGCGAATTTGATTGCCTTTTGCTCCCAAGACCGTAACAGTCACATCGTCACCAATCATCAATGTTTCACCGACTCGCCGAGTCAAAATTAACATCGTTTTCTCCATTCAAAATTAGACTAAATCAATTGTGGAACACCAAATATAGAACAAAGTTAACTATATTCTAATAATGGCAACTTAAGTAGTGATAAAGCGAGCACTTAATTAATCAATTGACTAATTTAGCGCGCGGCAAAATGAGTGAACGCCCTAGCTCACAACTAATTTACAGCTGGGGCGAGCGCGATAGCCCGCTTCTTTCTTCGACCGATCTATTCTATCGCGATCGTTGGTCTTCGTGTTCGCGAACCTTCGTGGTCAGGATGCATCCAACCCAAACGCTGTATGCAACGCACGTACAGCAAGCTCAAGATACTTTTCCTCAATCACGACCGAGATCTTGATTTCGGATGTCGAAATCATTTGGATATTGATCGATTCTTCCGACAATACCTTGAACATTTTAGTCGCCACGCCCGCGTGGGATTTCATGCCTACGCCGACAATCGATAATTTGGCGATCTTATTGTCACCCGTGACCTCACGAGCGCCTATTTCTTGCGCGACGCTTTCCAAAATTGCCGTTGCTCTTTCATAATCTTCTCGACGCACTGTAAAGGTAAAATCAGTGCTCTTGTCCGCAGCAACATTCTGCACGATCATATCAACTTCGATATTTGCATCGCTTATCGGACCAAGAATTCTCGATGCAATGCCTGGGATATCTTTCACACCAAGCATCATTAGTTGCGCTTCATCTTTCATAAACGCGATACCTGAAATCAGTGGCTGTTCCATATTGTGGGATTCCTCATTGGTAATCAGTGTTCCGGCAGCATCCGAGAAGGAAGATAGGACACGGATTGGCATTTTATATTTACTCGCAAACTCAACGGCCCGAGTATGAAGCACTCTAGAGCCTTGGCTTGCCAATTCGAGCATCTCCTCAAAGGTCACAGTCGCCAGCGGTTGAGCAACGTCAACCACTCTTGGATCTGTGGTGAAGACGCCTTCTACATCTGTATATATCTGGCACTCTTTGGCTTCAAGGACAACGGCTAGAGCAACCGCGGTCGTATCTGAACCACCTCGACCTAGCGTTGTAATATTCTGATCGCTATCTACGCCCTGAAAACCAGCGACCACGGGTACCGTACCCTGCGACAATTCACGACGAAGATTATCCGTATCGATATCCAGAATGCGGGCTTTTGTATGGCTGGCATCGGTGAGGATTTTTACCTGCCCACCGGTAAACGATTTAGCTGGGTATCCCATTTTCGTTAGTACCATCGACAGCACAGCCGCTGTCACCTGCTCTCCCGTCGACAACAGAACATCAACTTCACGACGAAAATCGGCATCACTATCTCCGACACTTTTCGCCAGCTCATCTAGACGATCGGTTTCCTTACCCATTGCCGACACGACGACAACAACTTCATCACCACGATCGCGATAGCCAGCTATTCGCTTGGCGACTCGCTCGATGTGTTCAATTGACGCAACTGACGTCCCACCAAATTTTTGTACGACTAATGCCACTTAACTTTCATCCTGAATTTTCGTTCTGCGGTATGAAAATAGACTTACCGTGGAGGCAGTCCATCTTCACCCAGTGCTTCACAGTAATTTATAACTGCTAGGTATCATAATAATACTTTCAAACCCGAGTTCTTTAACCGCTAAAGCCGCTCTTCCAAATATGCTTGAACCGATTCAATGGCTGCTGGTAGCGCTTTCGTATCCGTGCCGCCACCACGTGCCATGTCTGGACGACCGCCGCCTTTACCGCCAACTTGAGTGGCAACATAATTCAGCAAATCACCTGCCTTTACTTTATCGGTCAGATCTTTGGTCACGCCGGCAACCAACACCACCTTGTCATCATTAATGACGGCGAGTAATACCACGCCCGACTGTAGCTTGGTTTTCACGCGGTCCATTGCATCAGGCAATGTTTTTGCATCACCCCCTTCAAGTAGTTGCGCGACGACCTTAACGCCGTTTATCTCAACCGCAGAATCAGCAAGATCTTTTCCACCACCACTGGCAAGCTTCATATTGAGCTGAGACACTTCTTTCTCAAGCTTTTTATTTTGCTCTATTAAGCTTTTAAGTTTATCCGTTGCACCGTTTTTATCTGAGCGCAACAACCCCGAAAAATCTTCTAGCGTTTGTTCCTGTTGCAGCACCAACTCAAATGCCTGCGCACCCGTGACAGCCTCAATTCGCCGAACCCCAGAGGCAATACCCACCTCGCTAGTGATCTTCATCAAACCAATATCGCCGGTTCGACTCGCGTGCGTGCCGCCACATAATTCAATCGAAAAACCATCGCCCATGGTGAGAACGCGCACCGCTTCAGAATACTTTTCGCCAAACAAAGCCATTGCACCCTTTTCTCTCGCATCCTCCAAGTTCATAAGCTCTGTCTGAATCTCAGAGTTGCCACGAATTTGCTCGTTGACCAACAGCTCCACCTTCACCAGCTCCTCTTTTGTCACACCTTCAAAATGTGAAAAGTCGAATCGCATCCGCTCCGCATCGACCAGCGAGCCACGCTGATTAACGTGATCCCCTAAGACGATCCGCAGCGCTGCATGAAGTAGGTGGGTCGCGGAGTGATTCAAGCGTGTTCTATCGCGCTGCAATCTCTCAACTTCGGCATTGACGCTATCACCAACACAGATCGTCCCTTCAATAACGGTGCCCTTATGGAGAAATGCATTGCTACTTTTTATCGTATCGCTCACAACAATTGATACACCGTTGGAGAACAACTTACCGCTGTCGCCTGCTTGGCCACCTGACTCGGCGTAAAAAGGAGTAGCGTTTAGTACCAATACAACCTGTCTCTTATACACATCTCCGAGCCCACGAGACAAGAGGCAATCTCG
>OLHY01000118.1_pt1 | contig 28339 bp, 15 predicted proteins | sample 1609411 | NCBI WGS metagenome assembly OLHY01 (sample SAMN05416817, study PRJEB24817) | seawater metagenome | isolation source: Sea water | place: Canada:Atlantic | collected 2013-07
CTACACTAGATCGCTCGTCGGCAGCGTCAGATGTGTATAAGAGACAGGTATAAATCCTCCAACGTCGTGAGAGACTCAGCCTTTAGAATGGCACTCTTTAATCCATCCGTGAGCAATTCACGTTCCTCGAGCGACTTCAAAATCGAATCGCGACGCTGATCCAGCTCGACCAATTGCTGCATGCGATCACGAATATGAGTCACTGCAACCTCATCCAACATCCCGGTTACCTCTTTGCGATAACGCGCAATAAAAGGAACAGTCGCCCCCTCGGAAATTAACTTGGCGGTCGCTGAAACCTGACCTGGCCGTAGATTCAATTCCTTACAAATGGTATCAATATATTTCGCTGCGTTTGTCATGTGCGGAAAATGCTTGTTTGATGAGCAGGATGTAAAAGCATCTTCAAGAGGCTGTAAATCAGATTTACTGAAAACCTTTTTTCAAATACCCTACCCAAGGGTCAGTCTTAACTATTCCAACTGGAACTTATGGTAGTTGGGACTGCCCCTCAGGACAGGAGAATGATTGTTATTGGAGAAAACTGGAGAAAAGAAAAACCAGGGCTACCACAGCATATGCAGAGCAAACTACCGTTGCTGCATTCCTGCCCTGGCGGGGTTCGTAAGTCCACAATCCATGGGCCCTGGCAGGACTATTAAGGGCCAGCTCTTGACTCGGTTCAAGCTTTATTACTGAAACCTCATCCAACCAAACCGATCAGGTTTATGGAATGAGCCATGCAATGTGGGGTTCCATGCAAGAAATCCCTTTCGAGGGGTATCCATTCGGTAAAAATTAACAGGCCAGCGATCACCTTTGTTAGGCGCGGCATCGTTCCCCTGATCTGCAATAGCAGCCAGTGGAATCTTCATTTCAGAACGCCAGATATGTGTTTCCTCATCGACATTAACAGCAGTTACCCACTGACTGGACCAGTCAAAATAGCGATTGGGTAATTCCAAAGACAAATCTAATCTCTCACCCGTCGGTGACACCTGGAATTCCTTGTATCGTCCAATCTTTTTCGGTTCCGAGCCAATGAACATTTCTACCACATCTTTTTCCCAGAGGCCGATGCGTTCGCCTGTGAGATTTGGTGGTTGAAACGTGTTCAATGTCTCAAAAGACGCCTTAAATCCAACGTAAAGGTATTGATCTGTCCATAAGGCCCGGATTTCGGTTGAAGATTCCGGGAGCACTTTTCCAGTTTTCGAGTCCTGTTCTAAATAAGTCGGTTCTGCCTTGTACCAGGCAGGATGACTCAAATCTCCGGTGAGCTTAAAATCCTGCTCCATAGATCTGGCTGTCACGGTCCTGTGCGGCAGGGATCCAGCCAATAATTGGCGCGCATTATCGAAATAAATCTTTCTCAGCACATCTGCGGGCAAACCGATACCATTGATTGTCCAATCCCCTTGTATCGGAGTCATGTGGTCGAAATCGCGATCATTCGTTTCGAGCCAACGCCAGTGTTTGCTAAAAAAGGAGTGCGCATCCTTGTTTGTCGGAGCTGGACCACTCCCACCTGAACCTAATGTCAATCGATCATATACCTGAAAATCAGTGGCAAATAGAATTCGATCTTGATGCTTCATGAACAGTTGTCTCACTTGAATTGGATCCATACGTCCAATCTCAGGAATGCGTGCGGCGAGATCTGCCATCATGTTGGGATGCGCGTCCAACTGGGATTCCACCCAGTCCAAATCTTCTGGATTGTTGGCAAAATGTACACAGACAAAGGTGGTCTCAGTGTGTCGTTCTATGACTCTTTCGAGTGCAGCAAGTAACTCCTGATGAGGGGGAAAGATATCAGGATCACCAAACCACCAGTTTTTATGATCCTTCAACTCGGTCCACCGTTCATTTTTATTGTTGTAGGGAAGCCAAAATGCAACTGGATCCGCTACATGAATGGAAACGGGCATTCCCAATTCTCCACAGCGTTTCCAAACCGGATCAAGCTTGGGATCGTCGATTTTGATCAATTTGCCCTGACCATCTCTTAGATAAAGGCCCAGTCGTTTGTATTCCTTTAAACCCGCAGCTCCCAACCGATGGCCTTCCTCGATCTGTTGAACCGCTTGCTCCGAAAAATCTTCATCATCCCATCGACGGTAATCGAGATTCATATAATGCAAAAACCTGCCTGGAGCCAAGCGATCTGCCAGTGCTTTAGTCGTTTCGAATGCCGAGGGAGAATCGTTTTTACTCGTCACATAACCTCCACTCAGGTTGACACCTATCCCAACACCTGCCTCATCCATTATTTGAGCAGCACGCTGCAGATGTGCTTCATTTGAGTTGATATGCTGGTGAAGATCAATCAATCGCTTTTGTTGACGCCAGCTATCCGCTTCAGCTCTGACCTGATCCAAGGTTTCAGCTTTGACGAAAAAGCAACACCACAAAAGCAACATGAAGCTCATCAACCATAGACGGTTCAAAAAGTATCTGGACATCGTCACATCTAAGTGGAGCCATTGCTATTTGGCAAGACAAGTGAATCAGAGCTCCAACCCTTAGTCACAGATGGAATGGTAGGAACAAACGCATGATACATGGATCAAAAATCCCTTTTTTCATGGAAAAAAAAGATAGGTGGCGACGTCCTACTTACAGCAGCATGGATGACTCTCAATGGATCACAAGGTGTTATGACAAACACGCATCAGCTTTGTATGCGTATACTTTGGTTGTGACATCGACTGCTGCGGATGCAGAGGAAGTTCTACAAACCGTGTTTGAGAAGCTCGTCAAAAAGCCTGAAAATTGACGTTCTGATGAAATGGTTTCATGATACGCCTGTCGATTTAATACGCAGCAATAATTGCCGTCGCAACAGAAACCTTGCCTGACAATCCAATAAGCACACTCCCTTTACTCCATCGGATAGAACGAAACAGATGATGGCGGCAAATTTGAAAAGGAATACAAACAGGGAGACTGGTTATGGAAGTGGCCCGTTGATTCAAAGACGGAATAGGCCTAAAATTTTCAATCGGCAGACGCACCATTGTCCAGTAACGCCATGGTGTATTCAAAGCATCAAGGCGTTGGATAGCGTCCTGTCTGCGAACCACCTTTTTTACAGGAAGTGATGATCGCAGCTTGGGGAACTTCATTGTCGCATTGATTTGGCATCCTCTTTGCTGTATATTAACTTCGCAAATTTAATTCTATTGCCAAATTAACAAGAACCGTCGGAACCATTGGTATCCTGCCCGATGAATCAAAGGTTAAGGAATTATTTACTTTGATAGGATGCAAATACTTAACGAAAGCAAAGAAGGTTTGTACAATGCCCGAGGTAAAGTAAAGGCATTGTGGTGTCGAGCCTTTAAGGTCGATGAGATGGCCAAAGCCGGTGATGCTTGGACGTCACTGGAGTCGGCTTTTGCTGGTAATCACCCGGAATTTGAAGCTATCGATGCCCCATATCACGATTTGGATCACACATTGAGAGCCACCACTTGTTATGCAGAACTGGTCTTCAAAAATCTGCAAACGCCAGATTACGGCCCACTACCATTGGAGATTGCAGAGTTGGGATTCATCGCCATTCTTTTTCACGATACAGGATATCTCAAGAACAAGGGGGATTTAAATGGAACCGGGGCCAAGTATGCCTTCCAACATGTCGAAAGAAGTCAGGCTTTCGCAAATCAATGGATGCTTCAAAATAGTTTCGATCAAGAAGCCAGGTCTGCTGTAAAATCAATGATCCAAAATACGGATTTCAGCAAAAATGCCACTCCTGCCCTGTTTACGACTTCAGTTCACGCATTGGTGGGATGCATGGTAGGAACAGCCGACTTGTTGGGTCAAATGGCATCCCCTGATTACATCACCAAACTCCCTCTGTTGCATCGAGAGATGATAGAAGCTCTGAAGCAGGGCCAGGCAGCGGGTATCCCCATTGAAATCCCGAAATCACCTCAAGACCTACTACGATCGACTCCAGTTTTTTTTAACGAGTATGTCATTCCAAAGCTGGTGAAGGACTATCAAAACGTGTTTAGCTTGTTGAACACACCCTACCCGGATGGCCCAAATCCTTACATGGAACAGATTCAGCCTCACCTTGAGTCTGTTTCTCAAGCAACCAAGTAAGCATTGAATAGCTCATTCATTCGCAAGAGCCCTGGCGGCCACTTCCCTTACGAAAATATTCTCTGACTTTAAGGCCTCCCTTAATGCTTCTTTAGACGCAGAGGCCTTCGGAGTGAGACGTTCTAACATGAATCCTGCCATCCGCCGAATTTCCTTCTCATCATCTTCCAACAACAAAAGAAGATCACGAATGGCAGGTTCCGTGAAAGGAACACGTTGATTCAACAATTGCACAACGCTCAATCTGACCTCGACTTCTTCGTCCTTGAGCAAGGGAAACAAAAGCGCAGCCACCTCTGCATGCACTTGACCTCCTGCCATCAAGGCCCGAGCCGATTCAGATCTGATTTTGGAGCTGGGATGTTTTAAACCAGCAATGAAATGATCGCGATATGGATAAATAGAATTCCCAAGTGACACAATGGCTTTGAGCAAACGAAACCTCTTGACGACATTGGTTGTATTCAATGCATTACCCAAGACCTCAGCTGCTTCTGGCCCCACGCGCTGGAACACCTCAAAACTCAATGGGTCCAAACTGAGATCCTCGTTGATCAACAAATTTTTCAATGATTCCAGAGCAGGACTTGCCTCAGGTCCCAGGAGATAGACTCCATAGAGCGAAGCATTGCGAACACCACTTCTTTTATCCATGAGAGCAGGCTCTAATATCTGCAGAGAATGAGCTCCTAAGGCCGCGAGAGATTTGACAGATTCCATCCTCGTTTGACGATCGTTGTCGTAAAGACCGACCTTGAGTGCTTGGATCTTTTTCTCTAAAGGGACATCCAAAACACCGAGCGCAAGGGCCGACATCGCTCTGATCCGCAAATTAATCCTCGGATTTTTCACCCCAAGTTTTCTGCCTATGCGAGTAGGAGCAAGTCTACCTTGGAGGCTTTCGAGCCAAGTCTGGATTACGTTGGATTGGCCTGAGAGGGTCTTCAAGCAATAAGGTCCGAACTCAGCAGAGTGAGCTCTCACATATTCAAGGCTCGAGGCACGTATATCAGACTGACCATCTTGAAGTTTAAGCAGGTGATGTGACAGAGGTTCACCACCCAGAGATGGTTCTTGCTGCTGAAACAATACCCAACTTGTCAACCCCACAAGAAGAACCAGAGGAAGATACACACTGACCAGCAACCATCGGCGTTTTCGATTCATGATGATGAAAGCACTGTCAGGCTTTAAAAAGCCCCCTGCGCTCTCCTGAAACAATCTTGAGGTTATGTAAAATAATATAACAAAGCACGACCTTACCTGGAGGCCAATTATTTGATCCCTTCAAGACGTTCTTTCCATATTTGATAAAGGCGATTGGTTGCATACACATCGCGCAGACAATAATCTGCAATTTCACGATAACGCCCCTCCTCCATCAACTGGCCAACGTCCATTCCTGAAATCCCCTGACTCTTCGGAGATTCAATCCCAAACGCCTTACAATAAAAATCGAGATTGAACTTCCTCGCTGCTCCGTCACGTCCACTGACATTGTAAAAGCTCAGTTGCTCCATCAGATCACAATGAGGTGTCGTTTGAAATCGGTAACCTAACCAATCCTTCCGTGAAATAGGGACATTCAGCACTGCAGATCTCAAATAAACAAAGGGCACATCAAAACCACGACCATTGAAACTGACAATACGGTCAAACTTAGGCACGACTTTCCAGAACTCTGTCAACAGCTCGTGTTCATCAGGAAAAGGCAAAAACTTCACACCCTCTTGCCCAACTTCATCCACATCAAAATCATCTGCCAGATAAAGGACCTGCCCTTTTTCGGATTCAGCATTGATCATGGCAATACAAACGCATTGAGACGTCAATGGCCACAGACTCATCATCCGAGTCAGTTCCTCGCGTCGCTTTTCACGGACTTCTTCATCCTCAATCCGTTGTAGTTCCCGAAACAAGTACTCCTGTTGGGTTTCATCAAAGGATTCCACCGGGAGCCCCGATGTTTCGATATCAAATACCAATGTCGCCATATGCTCTGTTCTTCAATGATTCCTAGTTATTTGAGCACCAGTATGAAGATTGGTCAGCTCAATCCAACAAGAAAAATGTTGGAAAATATGGAAGTTATTCTGTCGCATGTCCCGTTTCCCAAGCTTTAGACCAAAAAAAAAAGACCGGGTGAAACACCCGGCCTTTTTTTTTGCAGTTCAGTAATTGAACAAAAATCCCTACTGGGATGATCGATAGAATTTCTGTGGTGAATCAGCAGTCACAGTAAACGGGCTGGCAGCACCAGCAACCTCACTGTAGGCACCGTTGACGGTATCAGCGGATTGCAATACTCCTTCGAATTCAATCGTGATGCTTCCATCATCCGCACTGGTAATGGATATGGTCGGATCAACCTCGGGAGCAGCCTTGCTTCCACCTTCGCGTCCAGCAGTGAAATGTTCTTTCACACGCTCTGCTGGAATGGCACGGTCGAAGATTGCTACCTCGTCCAGGCCTCCTTCAAAGTGATTACCGGAACCATCGTAAACACCCCCGCCACCAATTCGAACGGTGAAATCTGCAGACCCATAATCGGAAGTAGCACTGCCGGCACTGTTGATCAGCTCACCATCAAAATAGTTATGGATCTGAGATCCATCTGCGATAGTTGCAATATGATGCCACTCGTCATCAGGGAATTCATAAGTGGTATTCAAAGCACCGCCACCGGGAGTCCAGATTTGAATGGTCGTACCATTGATGAATCCGTATTCAACAGCATCATTCTGTCCGACAATACCAACACGGCTCCAGCCATTACCTTCACGGTTGGTGGGTTTCACCCAATATTCCAATGTGAACGAATCGAGATTACTAAGCCACTGTCCCTGTGTTTCAATCCACAGCAGATCCAGGTCGCCATTGAAGGAAGCAGCCAGATTATCTTCACCGAATCCCAAGAAACCTTCGCCAGGATTCGGGCCTTCTTCATTACTGACTTCCCACTCAATGGAATCATCAGGACCGGTGCCGGACATCCAGAGACCATCTGCATCCGATCCTAGCGTGCCGAAGTTCTCAGCGACCATGCCGCCTGTTTCTTCAAAGCGATAGAAGGCGATTGGCTCGTCCGCAAGAATGATATCGGTATAGGTTACCACACTGACCACGAAGGATTTGGTAGTGCCCGCAGGAACAGCATTGCCGTAGAGATCCTTGACGCCACCCACCGTCAAAGTGTAAGTCGCATCAGAAGTCAATGAACCTGTTTTAAGCAGGACGGACTGTCCTGCTGCGCTCGCAGAACTGATAGTTACACCATCTGAAAGGCTGAAATTACCTTTTACTGCCCCCGTTGCGGCATCGATTTCCTCATTAAATTTGACGATCAAGCCGTTCAAGGAGTTGGCAGTCACACTTACAATCCTTGGAGGTGTGACATCTTTCACGACCGATAAGGTGGCAACATCACTTGTGGCGCTTACAGTGGGGACAGACAATTGAACACGAAACTGGAGGCCACTGTCGCCTACCGCAAGAACCCCTGTCTCATAGCTATCTCCAGTCGCGCCTGGGATGTCAGTGAAATCATCACTTCCAGCTGCTGCCTGCTGCCATTGTAAATTCACAGTGTTTCCGTAGGCAGATGTTCCTTCAGCAGCAATGCTCAATGTGCCTGCTGTGCCTTCATCGACATCCGCGTCTGCAGGTTGCTGAATGATATTAACAGAGGCTCCGTTGGGATCCAGATAGGTACCGATCAGGGAACCCGTCAATGTGGGAGCATCGCCACTTGCTGGATCTGCATCATTTGAAGCAATCACGGTCGCGCCCACACTGTCACCACCACCACCTTCGGTGTGCAGCGACTCCAGATAGTAACGCTCGCCACCTTCCAACGAGATGTCAAATGTAGGCCACTCGCTGTCGGCAAAGAAGTCAGAGCGTTTGTCATCAATATTGGACGCACCTCCCCCGGTTCCCACCCAGTCACGGGCATTGGACCAGCCCGCTTCACGTGCGATGAGGAGTTTATTTGCGGGATCATCGTCCGTGCTGAGGAACAGATCGGATGGATCATCAGAATTGGTGAAGAAGATATATTCACCATCTGAAGGAGGAACAAACCAGCCTACGAGCTGATTACCATAGTTACTTCCGCTTTCATTTGAACCATCTGGACCATATTCCCAGAAAGGCTCCAAAGTGACGAAATCAGGGCTGTTGGGGAAACGTGGATCGTCGATTAATCCAGCAATATTGTTTGGTGTACCCTGCCAGAATTTGTGCAGCACATAGCCTTCCTGCCAAATAAACGTACTGAATTCCATGGAAGCATCAGCAGCAATCGTATTCCCGAAAAGATCAGTCACATTATTGACGGTAATGGTCAGCATGGTCCCTTCCTTTTGAGAACTGGTAGTCAAAGTCACGATGTGATCGTTGGGTGCAGCACCGACTGTAGCACCCGTCACATTGACACCACCAGACAGGGAATAATTACCTTTAATACCTGCTGTGGCTGGATCAACTGGTTCACTGAATGTCACTCGAGCCGCAGCAAAGCTTTCGGAGCCCGTCGCTGCAGCCAAAGTAGGCGCTTCGATGTCTGAGTTGATCGTAATGTCTGTTGCGTCACTGGTCACTGAACCCTCAGCTCCTGTCACAACGACGGTATAAAAACCGCCATGGGAGTTGTCAACACGGTCGATATTGTATGAAGAAGAGATGGCTCCCTCAATATCAGCACCATCCTTTTTCCACTGGTAAGTGTAGGGAGGCGTTCCAGCAACTTCGACGGAAAGGGTCATTGGATCCAAAGCATTGACATAGCCGCCCATTGGCTGAGTCACAATGCTCAAAGGACCGGAAGGCTGAATGGATGAAAGATACTCACCGGGAATTGGGAGTGTGGGATCAATCTCTCCATTAGGGTCTTCAACGGCTACAGCAAGATTGTCACCACCGCCGCCTTCTTTCACGATGGCTTCAATGTAGTAGGCTTCACCAGCCTGAAGGGTAATGGTATTACCGCTCGGCCATTCAGTGGCCCCGAAACTAGCTGAGGTTTTGTCTTCAACAACACTGCCACCTCCCACAGAGTCCCAGTTACGAGCATTTGACCATCCGGCCTCGCGAGCAATGACGTGTTTATTGGCTGGATCTGAGTCCGTGCTCAACCACAGGTCAGCATTGTCATCTGCAGAAAGCCAGAAGGTGTAATCTCCACTTGCAGGAGGGTGAAAGTAACCCATGATCTGAGCAGCGTAATTGTCCCCATAGGCATTGTTAGCGGGCACGAAAATATCCCCATCCGGACTTGGGTTCCACTCGAAATAGGGCAGATAAACCTCTACATCGAATCCATCAGGAAAGCGCTCACTGCCTGTGATGTCAGCCAGTCCCGTCCCCCCCATGTCAAGCCACGCTCGACCGGTGATCGTACCTTGGGGTTCTGAGGGCTGTGCCTTCGCTAGACATAAAGTCAACGCAAACATCAACGCTCCCGTCAATATCTTGGATGTTTTGTTAATTTTGTTCATGTTCTCTTCTTTTTAACGATCCTTGCATCCTGTTTTGCTTGTATTGATACAAGCAGTATCGCTGTCAGATGCGATCCGGTTTACTATTGGGGTTATTGGTTTTATATTTAATTTCAGACTAAGATGTCAATTTGATTTTGTAACTATTGTGGTCACTGTGCGTGTTATTACATTATTATATAAAAGCCGAAAAAACCGTTATCCTGCGGCTGACTCACGCAAAAGTGGAGGCAATATTTAGTTCAAACATCCACCATATGAACCGGAAAAATCCATATCCTTTAATGAATCACCCCCCCAGATCTTGAAACACCTTTTTGCTGGGCAAAAAAAAGCCGGGCAAAAAATGCCCGGCCGTGATTGTTTTAGTTATAGAGGAAATGTCAGGCTTATTCAGCTATATAGAACTCTGAAGCCTTGGTTGGCTCCACTGAGTGTGGTGAACTTGCACCTGCAACATCACTGTAAGGGCCAGATACGCTTTCAGAACTCTTCAAAGTTCCGGTGTATTCGATGACGACATTACCATCTTGCAATGATAAACCGCTGATGCTTCCTGAAGCAGCAGGGATATCAACACCTCCACCGATAACCACCTCGATACCATTGATTGGAGCGCGAGGAGCTCCACCTGTTGTTGGGGTACCTGTCAGAGTGAAGCTACTACCTGTTACACCCTTGAATACGATATAATCGCCAGTAGAACCGTAGTTGTAGGAACCACTGAAGGAACTCTCTGTTGAATGGGGGATGACAGTATCTCCGATGGAGAATTCACCACCACGTCCAGTCATACCACCTTTGGCATAGACAACCACATCGTAAGATGCTCCATCAGGGAGTCCACTCACTGTAACAGTTGTTTGAGAGGTATTGTTGGTATCCAGATAACCGGTCATCATATTCCTGTCATTGCCGTCTGGAGCCTCATTGTTCTCTTCGCCACGACCCTGACTCGACCAGGTATTGTTGGAGGCCCAGGCTACGGATATTGAGCTATCAGCTGCGGAACCACCATTATCTGCAATTAAACCACTGGCTTCACCAGCTGAACCGTCAACATTGTTCCAGTTGGAAGTCCCGAGCACACCAGCAGCACCACTGACGTCTGAACGATTCCCATCAGGCTCATCCGCGCCGAAGTTAATGGCGACTACTGAACCATTACCAATGCTGGATACGGCTTCATTGAAGTCCCAGAAGGCGACAAGGTTATTAACAGTCCCAGCGGACTTTCCGCCAGCTATGGCCTTGAGATCTGATTCAGACAAGGCCTTGGAGAACACGGCAAAGTCATCAAAAACAGATTTGTCGTTGTCTCCGCCTGATCCGTTGGATCCAATCCACATACTGGTGATGTCACTTGGCAGTGGACTTTCATTGAATCCATCGAAGAACAACTCACCGTCAATGCGAATCTCTTTCAAATCACCTTTCTTGGAGAATGAGAACAAATGCCAGTCAGCCCAGAAGGCATCGACATCTGCTGCAAAGTCCGAAAGAGGTGCGTTGATGCGCTGGGTAGCAGCATCACAGCAACCGGCCGTATCAAAGTAGATCGAGCCATTGCTCCATGGTGTGTGAGCCTGGAAGCCTCGTTGTCCACTGGGTGAAGACGGGCTGTTGATCCACACAGAAGAGCTGTTGGCGATAGAACCTTTCTTGAGCCAGTAAGCCACGGTAACCTCATCTGTTTTGAATACAGGATTGAGGAATGCAGCGTTCAATACTGCCACAGATCCGCCGGCCGTCATATCCATGCCATAATCACCGGCTGTGCCAGTGTGACCGCCTGCATCCTCAGTGGATACAGCCTTACCGAAGACGAATCCAGGGTAAGAACCTACTGAATCCAAGGTAGGCCCCATGTAGGATCTAACTGTGAAGGCCCATTCTTCAGTGGCTGGATTGCCACCCGGATCTGGATAGGTTAAGGAGACGGTATGCTCGGAATCACTTCCAAACAAAGCTGCTGGAGTATGTGAGATCGTCACAATACCACCTGAATCTTCAAAAGTGACCTGATCTGCTGAAACAGTCATGCCATCGACAGCGAGGCTGATGTTCTCAGCGGTCCATTCCGCAACTCCCGAGCGGTGACTGACTGAAATGCTCGCATTGGGGTTTGCATTTCTCCCATTGGGGGTGCGAGCAGTAAAGGCGCCATTGGCTGGAGCCAGAACGGCGGTTGAAGTGGATAGAAAGCCACCAGTGATAGGTCTCAATGCGCTGGCTGGAGTATCATCACCTTCCTTGCGCCATGCAACTTCACCCCAGTCACCACCGCCGCCTTCTTTGTAGCGGAACTCGACGTAATACCTTTTTCCTGCAACCAAGCTGATAGGCTCAAATGTAGTCGTATCATCTATGCCTGGCTCCTGGAATGCGTCGCAGCAATCCAACTCTTCGGTCAACCAGACAGCATTGGCAGGTTTGTCGTCCGTACTTAGGAACAACTCTGAGGCGTCATCACTGCGCGTAAAGAAATGGTAACTTCCACTTTCCTCGGGAGTAATGAAACCATACATGCGAGCAGCATAATTATCGTTGCTGTTGTCAGGGAAAGCATCTCGCGTGTTGAATGAATAAACAGCACTCACCAAATCTGGTGTGTCACCGCCATTTGTCCCGGGCAAAGGAACTCTCTCGTCCTGCAAACCGTCGATGGATGCACCGCCAATACCAAACCAGGCTTCGAAGCGAAGTGCGCCTTCAGTAACCTCCACGCAAGTGTAGAGGTCTGCAGAGGTATTCGCAGCAATGCTATTTTTTGAGAGGTCGACCAAGTTATTGATGCTCAATGCATGATGCGCACCAGCAGCTTGGGTTGCGGTAGTCAATGTCACTGTTTTCTTTTTGACCGTCACCGCAGTGATGTCCAAAGCAGGCTCAAAAGAGTAATTGCCAGCATCACCGGCAACTGCTTCGTCAAGCGTTTCAGAAAAAGTCAGCGTCACTGTGGTCATGTCACAGTTCCCTTCCATGGATATCAAGAAGGGATCTGTCGTATCAGTAGGATCGGTACCCAATTGGGATTCAACGAGATTGGTATCTCCATCTCCATCGGCATCCTGATCGGCATCACTTGGATCGTTTGGATCAAATCCCCATGATTCTTCCCAGCTATCCGACATACCATCACCATCTGAATCAGATGGAGCCTCACCCAATGAACTGGCTGAAAAAATGGCTGCTACTTCAGCTTCTGACAGAACGCGATCCCATATGGCAATATCGTCAATGTCACCGTTCCATGTGCGGTTACCCGTATCCGGATTTCCACCAATCATGACGTATTTGTCATTTTCACCCAAGGAAGGCGTTGAAGCGTTTTCAGAGTAAATTTCACCATCGACGTAGAGACGCGTGCCGAATTCATCGCCATCGGCGTCAGAAACGGCGACCAAGTGATGCCATTCATCCAAGCTGATGGGATCCCCTGCACCACCTTCCCCGGTTCCGCCGGCGTGAGCAAGTCCAGCCTCGCCACCGCGCCTGTGGACACGCCATCTGTTGCCTTCACCTTTGGCAATAAGTGCCTGCCAACTCTTGTCGAAGGCACCTATGCGGAACCAAGCAGAAACAGACATGCTTCCACCCTCAAAGGTAAGGTCAGAAGCATCTCCCCCGACGATTTGAACGTATTGATCGACACCGTCAAGTGCCAATGCCTGCCCAAATCCCGGACGACCTGTTGTAAATTCTATGGGGTCTGTTCCCATTTCTTCACCATGGAATTCGCCTACAGAATCCTGAAAATTCTTGTCATCGAATGTCCATAGAGCCACGAGCCCATTGTTCAAGTCCTGTCCTTGAACACCCATATTGAAAACCGGCAGCAAAGAGACGATTAACGCCCACCTGAGCCTGCGCAGGTATTGATGTATTTTATTCATATCGATTAATTGTTGTCTTACTTTTACGTTAACGAAAGCACACAAGGATACATATTGTATACGTAGTCTTGTGACGCCTATGTTGGGGTTGATGTAGTAAGCACACAGTTACTTGCAAGAATCAAGCAATAAATAGTCGTATGAATGAATGCGGGGTTAATGCAAGCCCGGGCAATGGCACCCAAGAAAAAGAGTGAAATTCAGTCTCCGATCGATCAAGGGCAGTCACATTAAGGGTTATTTCGAGTCATTCATCACACACCGGGAACGTCAGGCCACCCATTCAGCCCCACACAATGACGGAAAAGTATCGCCTTTCCGGCTAGAACGGTAGGGCGAAGGCGACTCGCTGAAATAATGTCGATTCCTTGAGGAATAGAGAAAAATCACCTCCTTGATGCGTGTTACTGAAGCTAGTTGCGCTTTGCGATCCGTATGAGTCATCAGCTTGACACCAATGAAACTGATTTCTAGGGTTGTTCTTCCTGAACTCGACCCAGTACGCCTTTGTGGAAATGAATTTTAGAGGGATAAGCAACGCAACTGAAAACGCTGCAACTGACTTTCATGGCGCCATCAAAAAACGTATGCGTTTGAAAACAAGCAATGCAAGGTTTGGAAGCAACATTGCAATATATGTATTTTTTACTGGCCTGTGGCTTTCTGAGGTGATGTGTTTCAGCCAGATTACGACACAGACACCATTAGCTCTCTCCGATTCAGAAAAAATATCAAAAGAATCAGAAGCTAGTCAGCTAAAGGAACATGCTGTAACCATGGCGCAATCTATCGCTGAAGAATATCCCGAAAACGCACTGATACACATTTTGTTGGGTTCCGCTTATTTCAATACGGGACAAACAGATATGGCTGCTACCCACCTCAGAAAATGCCTTGCTCTGGATAACAATATTCTGGAGGCCCACGAAATCCTGACGCGCATTGCCTACGAAAAGGGGAATCCTGAAGAGGCCGTACGACTTTGCGTCGAAGCACGGAACAGAGGATTAAGCAGCCCGAAACTTCTCAATCGTTTAGCACGTGCGCAAATGGACCTAGGTCAAGCCGAGAAATCCATTCAAACCCTACTCGAAGCTATCAAGGTTTCCCATCCATTGGCAGAGAGTTTTTACTTATTGGGACAGGCGCGCATGCAAGCCCGGGACTATCTGGAAGCAAAGGAAAGTTTCATTCAAACAACTGAACTCATACCTGACCACACGCAGGCCTACTTCGGTCTGTTCACGGCATGCCAGAGGCTCGGCCAGATGGAGGAAGCGATGGAATTCCGTAAAACGTTTGTCCGACTTGAATCGATCGATCGAAAAGATCTCAACGATCGCAGCAGCCAAACGGAATCACTGAGTGGAATAGCTGCAGTACGCGAAACGACTGCCCGCACCCTCTTCGGTGCAGGACAGATTCATCAATCACAAGGAGCTTATACCGCAGCAGCAGATCTTTTTTACCAATCAGCTGCACTCGCCAAAGAGGACTTAAAAAGCCGTGCAGCTCTGGAGGCGGTGCATGTGCAAAATAAAAAATTAGAGGAAGGTGCTAAAGCATTTGAGCGACTCGTCACCAATCAACCAGAGAATGCCCTGAATCATTTTTTTCTGGGACGACTGAAAACGAGGCTAGGCAATTCTATTGAGGCGGAATCAAGTTACCAAAAGACCTTGTCATTGGCTCCAACATGGGCAGCAGGGCATCATGCATTGGCTGAACTTTACATGCTCACCAATCAGCACCTGAATCAGGCTGAGAAACTCGCTCGAAGGGCTGTTGAGCTGGAACCCAATCATGTCCGCTATTACCTGTTGTCGGCCGCCTGCATCAAAAACCGCCATCTGCAGGAAGCATTGAAAGCCATCAATCAGGCGCTCACCATCACTCCAGACGATGCGAAATACCGAAAACTTCGCGATCAACTCGAAAAGGCAATGGCACAAAAACGTAATCCATGAATATAGCTGAGATCCCAGAGACTACCGCCCGAAAGCGGCCGTCCTGTTTATTCATGGGATGTCTGGCAGTAATGATGATCCATGCGACTCCGTTGAAAGCAAATGATCATCACGCCATCCAGCTCAAGGATGTCACCACTCAAACTGGCGTTGATTTCATCCATACCGACGGAAGTTCAGGACGTCGCTACATCGTAGAAACGGTCGCCTCGGGACTGGCTACTTTTGATTTTGATGGAGATGGGCTGATAGATATCCTCTTTTTGAACGGAGCACCTCTGCCTGGGGCCACGCCGCCTGTCCAACCTCGGAATGCACTCTACCGGAATGAAGGCCATTGGAAATTCAAGGATGTCACCACCAAGGCAGGCCTAAATGATTCGGGTTACCATCTGGGTGTATGTGTCGGCGATTATGACAACGATGGCCATTTGGACATATTCCTGAATAACTTCGGACCCAATATCCTTTATCAAAACAACGGTGACTCCACATTCACTAATGTCACAGTAAAGGCAGGCCTGAGCGAAGGTGAAGAAGTCGGTGCAGGTGCCTGCTTTCTGGATGCCGATGGGGATGGCGATCTGGATTTGTTTATCGCCCAGTATGTGGGCTTTAGTTTTGACAAGCATCATATCTCGCAGATGAATGGTTTCCCCGCATATGTAGGCCCCCTGAATTATCCACCGACAACAAATGCGTTTTACAGAAATAATGGCAACGGAACCTTTACGGATGTCAGTCGAGAGTCGGGGATTGGCTTGTTGAAGGGGGCGGGCATGGGCGTGATTGCCTGTGATCTGGATAATGACAGGGACACGGACATTATCGTAGGAAACGATCTACGCCCTGATTTTGTCCTGCGCAATGATGGTCACGGAAAATTCAGGGAGGAGGGTACCTTACTCGGTTTGGCTTATGATGCGTTTGGCAATGTGCAGGGATCCATGGGCGTTGAGTGCGCAGACTGGAATCATGACGGCTGGATGGACGTTTATATCACGCCTTACCAACGTCAGATACCCACATTATTTCAAAGTCAGAAGGGCCTTTTTTTTGAAGACGTTTCGCGCCAAACGGGTGCCGGCAAGGACGCTTTTGCTGATGTCAAATGGGGAGTTGGCATGATAGATTTCGACAATGATACTCATCGAGATTTATTCATCGCCACCGGTCATTTGATCGACAACGTGGAACAGATAGACTCCAGCATGCGTTACGCTGCGTCCAACATCCTGCTTCGCAACACCGGAACAGGGAAGTTTGTGAATGTCTCAGAGCAATGTGGGAACGGACTGCGACCTGTGAAAAGCAGTCGTGGTGCCGCGTTCGATGACCTCGACAATGATGGCGACATTGACGCCGTGATCCTGAATGCGCGGAGCAGCCCTACCCTGATCAGGAATGATTCCAGCCAAGGAAACCACTGGCTACAAATTCAACTTCAAGGAACCACAAGCAATCGGGATGGGATCGGCGCACGAGTCACGGTGCGAACGGGCGAGCTCCAGCAAATCGACGAAATTCATAGTGGACGCAGCTATCAGAGCGACTTCGGAAAACGGCTCCATTTCGGACTCGGCAATCAAACCCATATTGACGAAATCAAGGTTGAGTGGATTGGAGGAGACGTTGACACGCTTCACCATATTCAAGCCAACCAACTATGTGTCATCAAGGAAGGGCAAGGCCTGACACAAGGCCGCTCATCAGATCCAAAACCATGAACATCGCATTAAAGATCGGCCTGCTTGGATCGATTCTCGGAACACTTGGGATCCGTGCCGCTGCTCCAGTCTCTCCTATTCAATTCAAGGATGTCTCTCAGGAAACAGGGATCACTTTTGTGCATACAGACGGAGGACAAGGGAAGCAACGTTACATCGTCGAAAGTGTCGCATCGGGCATCGCTACGTTCGATTATGATTTGGATGGCAACATCGACATCCTGTTCCTCAATGGAGCCCCCCTCCCTGGCTCGCCTGAAGACACTCCATCCTCAGGGAACGCGCTTTACCGCAACCAGGGAGACTGGCAGTTTACCGACAAGACCACAGACGCGGGGCTGGATGATACGCGCTATCATCTGGGAGTCTGTGTTGGAGATTACAACAACGACGGCTTCCCTGATGTCTTCCTTTCAAATTTCGGACCGGATATTCTTTATCGAAACAATGGAGATGGCACCTTCACAGATGTCACCTTGACTGCAGGTGTCAGCAATGGAAATCAAGTAGGCGCCGGAGCAAGCTTTCTGGATATTGACGCAGACGGTCATCTGGATCTTTTCATCGCCAACTACTGTGACTTCAGTATCAAGGAGCACAAGCCGCGTCAGATCAATGGTCATCCTGCCTATGCTGGCCCCATGATGTATGGACCCGTACCCGACACCCTCTATCGCAACAACGGTGACGGCACATTCACCGACATCAGCCATAAATCAGGTATTGCGTCCGTTTCAGGAACCGGGATGGGTGTCGTCAGTTCAGACTACGACCATGATGGAGACATTGATATCATCGTAGGCAATGATGCCATGGCAAACTTTGTCTGGCAGAATGATGGAAAGGGAAAATTCAAGGAAGTCGGGTTATTTTCGGGCCTGGCATACGATTCGAACGGCATCGGACTTGGGACCATGGGCGTGGACTGTGCGGATTACAATAATGACGGGAAGATGGACTTTTACATGACCTCCTATCAGAAGCAATGGGGCATCCTCTATCAAAATGAGGGTGCTGGCTTTTTTATGGATGCCACCCGCATCACGGGAGCAGGTGCCGGCACCTACAATGAAGTAACATGGGGCTTAGGTTTGGAGGATTTTGACAATGACGGATTCCGTGACCTTTATGTTGCTTGCGGACACCTTCAGGATAACATCAGGCATTGGGATGATACGGTTCATTTCGAAGCTCGAAACATTCTTCTCCGTAATATGGATGGGAAAAATTTTGTGGATCTTTCTTCAACTTCTGGAACGGGCATGGATGTCAAACTGAGCAGTCGCGGCGCAGCCTTTGATGACCTTGATAACGATGGTGACATTGACGTGGTCGTCCTCAACACCCGCAAAGCCCCAACGGTTTTGCGCAATGACAGCTCCACTTCAAATCACTGGGTCCGAATCCGCCTGGAAGGCACTCAAAGCAATCGAGAAGCCATTGGTGCTCGCATCAAGATCGTTGCTGGAGAGCTTACACTAATGGATGAGGTACGCAGCGGCCGAGGCTATCAGAGCCACTACGGCACCCTTTCCCATTTCGGTTTGGGCCAAGAAAAGAAAATAGATCAGGTAGAGATTTGGTGGCCAAGTGGTAAAAAGCAAATCTTCAAAAATATCCCCGTTGACAGAGTCATTAAATTCACTGAAGGCAGGGCACAATAATCTGTCCTTGAATCACCAAATCAACCGGAATGTACTGATCAGATGAGCCACAAACGACGAGGACTTAAGCTTACCATTTCATTTCTTTCCGGAATCCTGCAGCTTGTTTTCATCGATAATAAAAGCACGGCGCAGCCATCGACTGGCCTGACATCTACCGCGTTTGAAAGCACAACCCTTACAATCCATTCACCCCGAGTTAAAAAGAACGAAACTCTCCCACAGGGATTTGATCTGAAATCCGGCGCAAGCACGGGAATTACCTTCACAAACCGCCTGAACACGGACTTGTCAGAGAAATCTTTCAACCTGCTCAATGGAAGTGGAGTCACGCTTGGTGATTATGATGGAGACGGACGGTGCGATGTATTTTTGGCGGCTATGTCGGGCAAAAACAAGTTATTTCGAAACCTTGGTCATTGGAAATTCAAGGAAACTACTCGCGAAGCAGGGCTCGATCGTGTCATTCCCTATTCAAGTGGCGCTGTGTTTGAAGATATTGATGGGGATGGCTGGCTTGACCTGATCATCTCCACATTCGGCTCCGGTGTGCGCACTTATCTGAACTCGGGCAACAGTCGCTTCAAGTTGCTTGGGAATCCCGCATTGGAATCTCCTTTCGGAAGTGCCACCCTCGCTCTGGCAGATGGGGACGGGGATGGGGACATTGATCTATATGTCACCAACTACGGTCTCCATACGATGCAAACCAAGCTCAACCTCCGCATTCGTACAGTGCGCGGAAAACCCCAGGTCGTAGGTCGGTATCGAGATTATTATAAGATTATCAACGGTAAATTAGTGGAGTATGGAGAACCCGACGCGTTATTTCTCAATAACGGTCAAGGCAACTTTGAACCAGTTCCCTGGAGTGGAGGTACTTTTTCAGATGAAGAAGGTAAACCATTGACCCACGGGTACCGCGACCTCGGTTTAAGTGCCATGTTTCGCGATATGAACCATGATGGACTGCCTGACTTGTACGTCTGCAATGATTTCCAAACCCCAGATCGGTTGTGGATCAATCAAGGATTCGGAAAGTTCAGACTGATCAAGCGTTCCGCCATCAAGGTCTCGAGCTATTCGTCCATGGGAGTGGATGTCGGAGATCTCAACCGTGACGGCATGGATGACTTCATGGTGGTTGACATGCTGAGCAGAACGCATCGATTAAAGATGACCCAGCGAGTGGAAGCTGCGCCATCCATCCAGACAACCGGCGAGCAAATCTGGGACAGACCTCAAATCAGTCGCAACACTGTTTATGTGAGTGAGGAGCATGGTCAATACGCAGAAGTCGCGCACTACGCAGGATTGAGTGCGACAGAATGGTCCTGGGCTCCAGTGTTCATGGATGTGGATCTGGACGGTTACGAAGATATCCTTATCGGGAATGGTCACGCTCAGGATAATCTCGATAAAGATACCCTTCAAAATAGATCTCAATTCCCTAATGATTCACCTCAACAACTTGCCATTGCATTTCCCGCGCTGAAGACATCCAACCTCGCGTTCCGTAACATGGGTCAGATGCGGTTCAAGGAAACGGGGAGTGCATGGGGGTTTGAATCCAACCAGGTTTCCAATGCAATCGCTCTGGGCGATCTGGATAATGATGGAGATCAGGATGTCGTCATTAATTGTCTCAACGCTCCAGCCTTGGTTTACGAAAACATCAGTCAGCGCGCAAGAGTCGCCGTCAGACTCAGAGGACGTCCGGGAAATACACGTGGGGTCGGAGCACGTATTTCCTTGATTGAGGCTGCCTTCACTCAAAGTCAGGAAATCATCGGAGGTGGACGATATCTTTCAGGGGATCAGGCACAGCGCACGTTCGCTGTCACACGTCCATCCAATGAAAAGAAACGGATCGAAGTTCGGTGGCGAAGTGGTCTACTGTCAACTATTCAAGGTGTTGAAGCCAACCACCTGTATGTGATCCATGAACCTGAGTCCTCGGTCGCCAAGAGCCAAGGCGAAGACCCCAAGGATGCTCGAGCAACTTTGTTTAGAGAGGTCTCTTCCATCAATAAACAGCATCACGCCACGGTAAAACCGGATAGCCGCCAGTCACAGCCTACATGGCCTCTTGACCGTTCTACATTGGGTGAAGCATTGGCTTGGATTGATATGGATGCTGATGGAGATGAAGATCTGGCTGTGAGCGGCGGAAGCAAGGCATCTGCGTGGTTTACGAACAAAGGCAAGGAAAACTTTGAGACCAAGATCGAGAGAAAAGGCATGAAATCCAGATGGGGCGAATCAGGCTTTGCGTCCGCTCCTTTGAATAATTTGCCCGGACTCTTGGCCATCCCCCGACAATCCGGTCCGACTGCAGCGAATGCCTTGATCCACTGGATGGCTGATGGCTCTGAAAAAGAGATCACGAAATTACCTGCAGGAGCATATGGGCCTTTGGCAGTTTCAGATGTGGACAATGATGGCGATCTTGATCTGTTCGTTGGGGGACAATCCCCGTGGGGTAATTTCCCTGTTTCATCAGACTCCCTTCTATTAAAAAATGAACACGGGGATTTTGAAGTCGATAAGACCAACGCAACATCGATATCCCACTTGCACAATATTCAAGGCGCCATTTTCTGCGATTGGGATCTGGACGGGGATTCGGATTTAATCACAAGCAGTGAATGGGGCAAGATCCGTTGGTTGATCAATGAGAAAGGAACCTTCACTGAGCAAAACAAGGGGATTGGATCAGAAAATTTCCGAGGCATATGGCAAGGTCTTGCATCCGGTGATTTCAATGAAGACGGGAGACCCGATCTTGTCGTTTGCAACAGAGGGGAGAACACGCAATGGGCTCAATGGAGGACAGATCGTTTTCGGCTTTTTTACAGCAAGACAATCCACAAGCATGAAACAGTCACTTTCCGATCCTATTTCAAGCAAGGGCAGTGGTTACCCATCAACCCACTGGAGGATGTATCCACATGGTTGACGGATGCAAACATGCGGTTTACCAGTCATGCGGATTACGCCTCCAGAAGCCTGGAAGAAATATTGGGTGATTTTTTGCATGAATTTGAGCATCTGGAAATCGATACACTTGAGACAGTCATTTTACTTAATTTGCCGGACGGTATTAAAAAAGTGGCATTGAATCCAGCAGCACAGTGGGCGCCTTGCTTTGGCCCAACGGTGGCAGACTTCAATAATGACGGACATGAGGATGTTTTTCTAAGTCAGAATCTGGACACCGGCAATCACAAGTGGGGACGCATGGATGCAGGCCATGGGTTACTGCTTCTAGGCGATGGCGAAGGCAATCTGAATGCCATTCCATCCACAGCAAGTGGCATTCGCTTGAAAAACGAGCAACGTGGCACTGCAAGCGCTGATTTCAATCAAGATGGTAAAATGGACCTTGCCGTCCTCGAGAGAGGGAAAGGAGCTCACCTTTTTGTGAACCAGACTGAACACACCGGAGTGACTGTTTCACTCAAAGGATCATCCGCTAATCCACATTGCATTGGAGCAAGACTGCAAAAAATCAATCTACAAACAGGAAATGTTTATGGGCCTTCAAAAGAGATCCAATCGGGGTCTGGTTACCGATCGCTGAATTCACTCAAACATGTTTTCGCACATCCTGGAAAAGCTTTTCAAATCCAGATTACCTGGCCCAACGGTAAGATAAGCAGACACTCTATTCCATCGGGAATCACCACAGTAACCCTTCAACAGCCTTGAGGATTTTTAAACGAACCACCCAAAAACGAAATGAAAGCAAGCGCTATCAGATCCGTCATGCATCCCCGAAACTTGACAAAGCCACGTCAACTCATCAGCTTGCACAGTGATCAACACGTATTACATGCCTGACCAAATCAGCACGATGAGTTGACCCACAGAAGAACAAGGAACAGCTTTGAAACAATAAACCTCGACCAGTCATGGGAAAAAAGAAAAGAAAACAACAGCTTACACCGGGCCATCAGCAAGCGAATGAATCTTTGACCGGGACCTGGATCCATTTCGTTCGCGCGCTCCTCGCAAGTGCTATGGCAATCACCGCCTATCTGGCATTTGTCAGTTTATCCAGCGAGGGAGGAACCCCGGGATGCGGTCCGGATTCAGGATGCGATCAAGTGCTGACGAGTCCTTGGGCCTATTGGTTGGGCATTCCCGTTTCCCTCCCCGGACTGGCCTTGTACGGTGTATTTCTGTTGAGCACTTTTTCTTTGAAGATGAATCATTTGGGGAAGGCCAGACGATCACTGAATGCACAGACTGTTTGCGCGTTCAGTGTGCTTGCGGCAGCCATTTGGTTTGTAGGTGTCCAAGCTTTCAAAATCGGGGCATTTTGTCCTTATTGTTGTACCGCACATTTACTGGCAGGTATGGCTTCTATTCTCTTTTTAGCAAAAGCGAATTCTATCGGCTCAAAACTATCCGTAAGACTGAGCTTCACCAGAGGTGCAACTGCGGGTGTTGGTTTGGTAGCCGCGATTGCATTGATCCAGATCTTGTTCCCAAAGGAACAAAGCGCACCAGAAATCGTCGATCTTGCAGCAAACCCTGCTCCAGAAGATAATCAAACCACAGCCCCTGCGGCAGTGATTCAGAATAAATCAACACCCGATGATGAGTCAAAAGGCAGCATTCAGCCGGCAGCCATGAGCCAGTCCACCATTGCGAACCTTACATTGTCCAAGCCATTATTAATCCCTAGAAGCAATTTCAAAATGGACACCACCGGATTGCCCACACTTGGCGATCTGGATGCACCACAAAGGATCGCTTGTATCTTCGATTATACTTGCCATCACTGTCGTAATTTACACGGATTCATCCGCCAGCTTTTGGTGAAATATGATGGACAATTCTCAAGCCTGATGATTCCCATGCCTCTGGATGCCAAATGCAACCGATTGATGAAAAAAACTCCAAAAGATCATCAAAATGCATGCGAATATGCCAAACTATGCCTTGCTGTACATCAGGCAGATCCGGAAAAGTATGATGCATTTGACACGTGGCTGTTCAGTAATCACACAACTGTCAAAACGGTGCCAGCAGTCATGGAATATGCTCAACAGTTGGTAGGGGCCGATAAATTGATGGAAGCCCTGCAAAGCAAAAGGGTCAAAAAGCAGTTGGAATCTAATGTGACTGCCTACGAAACCACTTCCAAAATAGGCCGCAAATCATCCATGCCACAAACCATCATTGGTTCTCAAGTGGTCTTTGGTCCACCTCCCAATGTAGAAGCATTGGACAAAATTCTAAGGCAAATCCTGAAAGTCAAATAAAGCAGGCAAACGCTCTAATAGACAGCCTCAATTTCTGACTGATCGCTTTTCAGAGGGTAAGTATTCACCTTGCCCCCCGGCCATTTCACCCAGAGAGCTCTGGCCTTGTTTTTTCCATGAAGCACGGTCACCGGACTGTTTTGAGAATACCATCCATTTCCTGCCTGCACTTCTCTCAAAGGCCCCCTCGAATCATCGTAATCTACGAGTCTTAATTGCGATCCAATACCATGGCGATTTACTCCTGTATGATTTAAACGGACTCTCACTCCTTGCTTGGAATCCGATTGGTTGAGATACAATTTGGTCGCCCCTTCATTCTGGGTCACAACAAAATCAAGGCGGGCATCCTGATTGAAGTCAGCCACTGCCAAACCTCGCGCATTCCCATGCACTTCCACTCCTGATTCTGCTTCATCCAACACATTAAATTGGCCATCGCCTTTACCAATCAAGATCATTACCCGTCCCTGATTCTGAGGAGGCATGCCTTCTCTCACATGCGATTGATTCTGACCAAGGACCACATCTTCTATCCCATCGCCATTAAAATCTCCCACCTGAAGCCCAAACACAGGAGCCCATTGAACCTCCTTGGGCAGAAGAACCTGTTGGAAAGTCCCGTTACCCGAATTCAAAAACAAGCAAGTATCCAGTGTGGACGCGTGCAGGGCAGTGAGAGATTCCCAATAATGGGCAAATAACTCACGAACAGTTAACGAGCTGTAGCGAGCATTATTACCTGCAAGCTTAAAAAGAAACGGTAATTGAGCTCCCAGTTCGGACAGGTAACGCTTGGGAGAGATAAGCTTTTGCGGGTGATATTCGGTTTCAATAATTTCGCGAACACCCGTCTTGAGAATATCCCCATGATACATATTTAATGGAGATTTTGCTGTTGCCTGCCAGTCACTGTTTCTCCCCCAGTTACCTACGATCAAATCAGGAAAACCATTTCCGTCCATGTCACCTGAAACAATCCCTCCCCATAATCCCGTGTGCGCACCCAAACCCCACGCATGGGTTCGATCCTCCAGCTTGCCTCTTTTATTTTGCAGCACTCTGACAAGCCCCCATTCTGTTGTAATGATCAATTCGGCAAACCCATCTCCATTGAGATCACTCCAAACAGCACCTCTGGATCGCTGAATGGAACGCAGCAAATCTTCATGGACTGAATCAAGTCGCCACCCCTTTTCATCCTGGTGTACCAATTGTGAAGGATGTGACAACGGATAATGACGACTCATATATGTCCCTCCCATGAAAACAGTCAAACTACCTTGACCATTCAAGGGACCTGCAACCATCGGCCCAACACCAGTGAGCGCGTTGGAAAACAGGCTTCGGTGCTGCCCCTTTAGATTCAACTCCATCAGGGCTGGCTGCCTGAGTGCCTCATAGCCGGTTTGTGCTAAAAACAAATGTATTCGATTTCCGGGCACAGGCATCCCAAGCATCCCTGAGGAATCATTGATCAATCGAAAGTCGAATTCTTTGGTCTCAAATTCAGCATCCCCTGCCCCTAAGTGCAGGGTTGGATGCTGGCCTTTTTCACCTCCAATCAAGATATCTGTGATTTCATCTCCATTGACGTCCATGCAGATCACGCCGGGGCCATGATGACTCAATGCGTAGGGAAGTAATGGTTGCTTGGCGAAGTCATCGGAAAAGGCGGATCTGGAAGTATGACTCAACTTCGATGAGGCATCACGGAACAGAGGAATGAGGGCGGCCTGATCTGTTGGAATATCCACCACATCACTCAATCTATCTGATGCTTCTGGTTGATGAACGGTATAACGATGGTTACGTTTGAGTTCCTCCAAGAATGAAGATGTTCCATCGGGCCAGACAACCGTCAAGGTTGATGCTTCTTTCGAGGATAGCATTGCAAACACTTGCTCGGTATCCGCGCCTGACAGATACCGACCGCCCGATACAATGGATCGCGTCGCACTGTTCGACTTGCCATCATTGAGCACCATTTTGCTACCTATGGCCTGGGTGTTGGAGGGGCTCCCTTTAAGCCGGATAACCACTCGATCTTTGGAGGTATCATTACGAAATAAACGTGCAGAACCATTCAAACAGTTGAGCACCAGATCCCAATCACCATCACCATCCAGATCGCCAACAGCAAATCCCTGATGGATCCCCTTCTTTCCTGTCCCCCAGAGATGAGTCACTTCTTCAAACGTGCCGTTACCTTTGCCACGATAAGCCACAACCGGCATTTCAAGTTTGGGATAAAGTTCAATATGTTGCATCATTTCATCCGTAAATGCCTTCTGCCGGGCAGCGTCGGTGGAGTAACGATCCCATGAATGCTGACGCGATTGAATCAGGCGAAGGGTATCGGAATCTTGCATGTCGTGGGGGTAACCTGCCGAGATAAGCACATCATCGATCCCATCCAGATCGGCATCCATGAAGATCGGACACCAGGACCAATCCGATGCCTCCAAACCGGCAAAATGCGAGGTTTCGGTGAATGCCCCCTTACCATTTCCCATGAACAAGGTGTTGTATGGTAATTGAAGTCTTGGACCGTTCAATGACGGTATGCCACCAACCATACTCTCGGCAGGTTGCTGCCTTTTCCTCAGAACAGGATCACGACTGAGCATATCAACCACGAATAGATCCACATGTCCGTCCCGGTTTAAATCCGCTCCGTCTACTCCCATTGAACTCAGTGAAGTGATATTCAAAGCCTCACCGGAAAGTGCGTCAAAACCTCCCTGACCATCATTGATCCATATCCTGTCAGGAGTCCAATAATCGTTGCAAACATACAAATCAACGTGACCATCTCCATTCAAATCCCTGAACATTGCGGACAAGCCCCAATCCTTGGGCGCCGCTTTTAAAGCCTGCCCATTCTCACGAAAAGCACCTGAGGTCCAATCCACAGGAGTCATTTTCCCTGAACCATTGTTGAGGTATAAAATGTCAGACTCGCCATATTCATGAATTTGCCCCTCATGAATAAAAACCCGATCACTCAACTCCTCGGACGGCATCAACTTCCCCCTCACCCGCCTGACTGGTACCCGCGCTTGATCACGGATATCATTGGAACGGTAATTTGCAACGTAAAGGTCAAGGGTCCCATTTCCATCGACGTCCGCCAGCGCCATGCTTGTTGCCCCGAATTCAGATCCGGTGCCGACCTTTTGCGTTGCATCTTCAAACTCGAGTCCACCTTGGTTAAAAAACGATCGCACTCCCATCCCAACGGTACTCACGAGTAAATCAAGATATCTGTCACCGTTTAAATCAGCGAAGACAGCACCACGGCAAGGAGCCCCTGGGTTTTGAAGTGAAGGAGGAATCGATACTTTCTCAAACTTCCATTGACCGAGATTTCGATAAAGGTGATTGGGCGAATCGATTCCACAAAAAAACAAATCAGGGAGTCCGTCATTATCCCAATCACCCACAGCAACGCCAGAGCCATTGAACAAAACACGATTGGCTGCCCCTTTCCGAGGATCCAGATCATTACGAAAGGAAACCTGTGTTTCCAAGGCATTCATCAAGGTAAAGCCAGGACCTTGATCACCTGCAGCTTTTAAGGATGTTACTTCGACTTGAAATTCTTCCGCAGACAGCCCTGACACACAGGAAAGAACAAGACAGAGGAAAACACCCCGGAAACTTCGATTCAGGACATGAAAAGACATTTTCACCAAGTATTCGCCACTGTTAAAAACGGAGCATTAAAATTCCCTTAACTTGGTATGACACCAATGATTAATAATCCTTTTTTGCAAGACTTACACAAATAATCTCTTTGTCATTTCGAACATAAATATTCTGATGTGCAAATGCGGGATGGCTCCAGACAACATCACGCCCGAACGCTTCATTAGTCGGATCCAGAAGATGGGCCCGGCTGATTTCGTGATATGATTCAGCTGTGAGCCGGGCAAGGATCAAATCCCCTGTCTCGCTGAATAGAAAATAGCGGTCTTCATGTTGGACGACAAAGGCAGTCCCATGGCGCCCTGAATTCCCCTCACCAATCGTAGGCTGATGCGTTTCCCAGAGGCGTTTTCCATCTTCAAGTCGCACCGCCATGAATGAACTGGATTCAACATCGCAACCATAGATAACACCGTCTTCGATAAAGGGAGTCACATTGCTGTCTCTTATACACATCTGACGCTGCCGACGAGCGATCTAGTGTAGA
>OLHY01000121.1_pt1 | contig 28162 bp, 18 predicted proteins | sample 1609411 | NCBI WGS metagenome assembly OLHY01 (sample SAMN05416817, study PRJEB24817) | seawater metagenome | isolation source: Sea water | place: Canada:Atlantic | collected 2013-07
AGATTGCCTCTTGTCTCGTGGGCTCGGAGATGTGTATAAGAGACAGTGTCTGAACAATCATTAGCTCAAAGAGAGGTGCAAAGAGAAGGAGCAAAAGCTAATAGAATTAGTCAAGCTAATAGTGAACAATCAAAACTAATACAACAAAGAAAAAATAATTTACCACCAGTAAATTTTGAATCAAATGAGGATAGTCTAGATGGATTTGACTTAGCTGAATTCAATCCTAGATAATGTCTAAAATCGGTATTATTTTTTTCTTATATTTGTAATAATTAAATTTAATCATATGGAATTCAAAGTAAAAGAAGTAACAGTAGGGGAAGAAAAATCAGTACAACAGGTAGAACAAGAGCTTTTAGATAAGCATGAAGAAGGTATTCAAGAAAATCAACCTAAAGCTGAAGAGCCAAAAACTAAAGAGCCTGCTGAGTTAAACGAGAAAGACGTTCTTTCATATATTGGTAAAAGATATAATAAAGAAATTAATTCATTTGATGAGTTAATAAGTGAACGAGAAACTCAGGAAGAATTGCCTGAAGATGTCGCAGCTTACTTTAAATATAAAAAAGATACAGGGAGAGGAATCAAAGACTATGTAGAATTACAAAAAAACTTTGATGAAACAAACCCTGATTCTTTACTTAAAGATTATTTACGTGCTACGGAAGATGGTCTTGATGAAGAGGATATAGAAACCTTAATGGATGATTATTCTTTTGATGAAGATTTAGATGACGATAGTGATATAAAAAAAATTAAGTTAAAGAAGAAAAAAGCTATTGCTAAGGCAAAAGATTACTTTAAGGAAATGCAAGAGAAGTATAAGCAACCACTTGAGTCAAGGGGAACGCAGACTTCAAATCTATCTGAAAAAGAAATGGAAGGCTATAAGCAATACATCGCAGATGCGAAGTCTTATGAAGAAGAGACTGCTAGGAAAAAAGAGTTTTACGACTCTAAGACGTTAGAAGTATTTACGCCAGAATTCAAAGGTTTTGAATTTAAGATAGGTGAAGATACATTAACATATTCTCCAGCTAGTTTAGAAGATTTAAAAAAGAGTGCATTGAATCCAGGTGGTTGGGCAACCAAGTATTTAGATGATAATGGTCTTTTAAAAGATTCGAAAGGTTTTCATAGGAGTGTAGCAATTGCAAAGAATCCTGAAAAATTTGCCCAGTTCTTTTATGAGCAAGGTAAAGCTAATGCCACAGAAGATGTTATGCGTAAGACAAAAAATATCAATATGTCTGAACGTAGAGCACCAGAAATAACAAGCAAGGGAGGAACACAATTTAAGTCTTTAAGCACAGATAGTGGGAGGGGACTTAAAATTAAGAGTATAAAAAGAAAATAATTAATTTAAAAAATAAAAATTATGGCAGGATCAGTCCAAGCTACGCCAGGTTTTGATTTGCAACCAAGTTCGCATCAAACACCTTTAGCGTCAAATTATATTACTGACTTCAACTTTTTGAATCAGTATTTACCAGATACTTACGAAAAAGAATTCGAAAGATATGGTAACAGAACAATCTCCTCATTCATTAGAATGGTAGGAGCAGAAATGCCTTCTAACTCAGACCTTATCAAATGGGCAGAGCAAGGAAGATTACACACCAAGTACGTTGATTGTGGTACTGCAGCATTAGTAGCAGGTGGAGAAGCAATTTTCCAAGTAAATGACGTTCTTAACCCTGCAGGTTCAACTGTACAACCAGGTTCTGGTGCAACAGTTCAGATTGCAATTAGAGTTGGTCAAACAGTTGTTGTTGTAAACAATGATGGATCAGGTGAGTTCAAAGCTATTGTTATAGCAGTTGACCTTGCAAACAACCAATTCACTGTTGCATTCTACGATGCAGGTGGTTATACAGGTGGTTCAGGATTAGGAAATCCTGATGCAAGTATTTTCATCTATGGTTCTGAATTTAAAAAAGGAACAAACGGAATGCAAGGTTCATTAGAATCTGACGATTTCATTTTCGAAAACTCTCCAATTATCATCAAAGATAAGTATGCAGTATCAGGTTCTGATATGGCTCAAATCGGATGGATTGAGGTTACTACTGAAAACGGAGCTTCAGGTTACTTATGGTACTTAAAGTCTGAACACGAAACTCGTTTACGTTATGATGACTATTTAGAAACTGCAATGATTGAAGCAGTTCCTGCTGAAGCAGGTTCTGGTGTTGCTACACAAGTTACTTCTGACCAAGTTGGAAACAAAGGTTCTGAAGGTGTATTCTATGTAGTACAACAAAGAGGAAATGTATGGGCAGGTGGAAATCCTAATGCTTTAGCAGATTTTGATGCAATCATTTCACGTTTAGATAAGCAAGGTTCTATTGAAGAGAATGTAATTTTCTTAAACAGAGACTTTGGATTTGACATCGATGATATGTTAGCAGCTCAAAACTCTTATGGAGCAGGTGGAACTTCTTATGGTCTTTTTGACAATGATGAGGAGATGGCACTTAACTTAGGATTTACAGGATTCCGTAGAGGTTATGACTTTTACAAGTCTGACTGGAAATACTTAAACGACCCAACAATGCGTGGGGGAGTTGATGGTACAGGAAGCATCAATGGATTGTTAGTTCCTGCAGGTTCTACAACTGTTTATGATCAAATCCTTGGAAAGAACGCTAAGAGACCATTCTTACATGTTCGATACAGAGCTTCTGAGACTGAAGACAGACGTTACAAAACTTGGATTACTGGTTCTGCTGGTGGTGCAAAAACATCTGACTTAGATGCAATGGAAGTAAACTTCTTGAGTGAAAGAGCTGTGTGTACTTTAGGTGCAAACAACTTCTTTATCTTCCAAGACTAAGAATACTAACCAAAGAAAAGGGAGTCTCTTTGAAGAGACTCCTTTTTTATAAATTAAATTAAATTATATCAAATGAAAACTACAGTACAAAGAGTAGACAAAGTCTACAAGTTAACAAGGAATGCAGCACCTTTATCTTTTATGCTTGCAACAAGACACACTAGAAGATTCCCATTACTTTGGGTTGACCCTGAAACAGGAATAAACAGAGAATTACGTTATGCTAGAAATCAATCATCTCCATTTGTAGATGAACAAGATGATAATGCAATTATAGAACCTGTTATTTTTGAAGATGGATTTTTGAGAGTTACCAAAAATAATCAAGTTTTACAAAGATTTTTAGATGTTCACCCACACAATGGTGTTAAGTTTAAAGAATTAGATAATGCAAAAGATGCTCAACAAGTTCTAGAAAACATTAACATAGAGCTTGATGCAATGATAGAAGCTCGTTCTTTATCTATATCACAATTAGAAACCTTAACAAGAGTGTTGTTTCAAAAAGACCCATCTAGAATTAGTACAGATGAAATGAAGAGAGATATTTTAGTTTATGCTAAGAGAGAGCCTGAAGATTTTATGTCTATTATAAACGACCCTGTATTAAAGTTACAAGCAACTGTACATAAGTTGTTTGAACAAGGTCTTATTAAATATAGAAACAAAAATAAAGAAGTGTGGTTTTCTACCAAAACCAACAAAACACGACTATGTGTAATACCTTTTGGAGAAGACCCAATTTATATAGTGTCATCATATTTCCAATCTGACGATGGGATTGAGGCATTAAAAGTATTAGAGAACTTAATGGAATAATTAGTTAATAATGATTTTTTTTGTGATTTATTAAGTAGGGAGGTCTTTTTTAAGACCTCTTTTTTTTTGATTATCTTTGTGTAAATAATAGTTAGGATGATAAACGATATTAGAAATACAGTTTTAGCAGTATTAAACAAAAATAATTACGGCTATATTTCTCCACAAGATTTTAATCTATATGCACAACAGGCTCAAATGGATTTATTTGAGGACTATTTCTATGCCTATAATTATCAAATAAATAAAGAGAACCAAAGAACTTCAGGGACAGGTTATGCAGACATAAAAAAAGGATATGTAGAGGTTATTGATTTTTTTTCAGTAACATCAAACTTGACTCAAAATGGAGTTGCTACAGATAGTTTTTTTTTACCTTCACTTGCAACTACAGGATCAGACTTTTATTTAATTAATAAAATATTTATAGGAGGTACAGAATTAGAAAGAGTTGAGCAGAGTAAAATATTATTACTTAACTCTTCTCTTTTAACTGCACCATCTACAATGTTTCCTGCTTATACAACTCAAGGAAATATTGCAACAATATATCCATCCTTGACTGTAGCTCCAACAGTTACGTGTCAATACATACGTTACCCTAAGCCACCAAAATGGACTTATGTAGATTTAGGTACTGATAATGAACCAGTCTTTGACCAATCACAACCTGATTACCAAGACTTTGAATTGTTTCCAGATGATGCTACGGATTTAACAATGAAAATTTTACAGTATGCAGGAGTTTCAATAAGAGAAGCCTCTGTTGTTCAATATGCAGGAGCAAAAGAGTCTGCTGAAATTAATAGCGAAAAATAATTATGTCATACATTAGTCAATATCAATATTACGAAAATGGAGGAAATGCTCCAGAAGATGCTAATTGGGGATCATACCAATATGTATCATTGCAAGATATAGTTGTAAACTATCAATTAATGTATTCAGGTAATCATTCTTTAATAAACAATGAAGAAAGATATAAGATACTTTTTCATGCAAAGAGAGCTATTCAAGAATTAAACTATGATGCGTTTAAAGAAATAAAAGTTTTACAACTTACTGTTTCAGAAGAACTTAGATTTATATTACCTTCTGATTATGTAAATTGGGTTAGAATATCTTACTATAAGGATGGTGTTATTAGACCAATGGTAGAAAACACTCAAGTAAATTCAGCCAAAGCTTATTTGCAAGATAATAATTTTAGAATACTTTTTGACCAAGATGGGAATGCTATACAACCTGAATACTCACCTTTGGATTTTGCTAGAATTACAGGTCAACAACCAAGTATTTATTTAAATAGCTTGAGTCCATATAATGGATTTTTAGGATATGAATATGAAGGATGTTGGTACTTTAACTTTGCAGTTGGTGCTAGATTTGGTCTTAACACAGAAACTGCAAATGCTAATCCTACTTTTAGAATTGACAAAAAAACAGGGGTAATCAATTTTGATTCTACAATGGCTAATGAAAGTTGTATTTTAGAATATGTTTCTGATGGTATGGAAGGTGGTGATGATATTCAGATAACTGTAAATAAACTATTTGAAGATTATGTATATGCATATATAAGTTATCAAATATTAAATAGTAAATTAGGAGTTCAGGAGTACATAGTTAATAGAGCAAGAAAATCTAAATCAGCACTTCTAAGGAACGCAAAAATAAGATTAAGCAATATACACCCAGGAAGATTATTAATGAATCTGAGAGGTCGAGACAAGTGGATAAAATAATATGGCTAAACTTTCAAGAAACTTTGTAGCAGGTAAAATGAATAAATCCGTTGACGAGAGACTCGTTCCAAACGGACAATATATTGATGCAGTAAATGTTAGGTTAGGATCATCTGAATCAACCGAGATTGGAGCAGTAGAAAACTCTAAAGGAAATACTAAGCTTACTAGCTTATTATACGAAGGAGTTCTTCTAAGTAACCAAGCAAAATGCATTGGTTCTGTAGATGATGGAGCTAATGATACTTTATATTGGTTTATAACTGATCCTGCGTTTGGTCCTACAAGTCCTTCAGGTAAAATTGATATGATTGTTTCATTCAATGTAATAACAAACATTTTATCATATTTAGTTATAAGTGTTTCGGATGGAGGAACATCAGGACAAACAGTATTAAACTTCGATAATAAGCATCTTATAACTGGAATTAATGTTATTGATGGATTATTATTTTGGACTGATGATTACAATCCTCCAAGGTTTATTAATATACTAAGAAATTACCCAGACCCTTTAGGAAGTCCTTTGGTTGATGGTGGAGGCAATGCAAGTCTTTTAAAAGAATCATTATTAGTTATTAAAAAACCACCTGCAAAAGCACCTGAAATAGAGCTAACAATTACAAGTGGTGGACAAGAAAATTTTTTAGAAGAAAGATTTATATCTTTTGCTTACAGATACGAATACCAAGATGACGAGTATTCAGCTACTTCACAATTTTCCGATGCAGCATTTCAAACATCGGCATTTGATTTTAGTACAGAATCATTTTTAAACGAAGGTGTAGTCAATAGATTTAATACGGCTATTATAACATATAATTCAGGAGGTCCTTTAGTTACTGCTATTGATTTACTTTTTAAAGACAGTGATGGTACTTTTATAAAAGTAATTGAAAAATTAAAAAAATCTGAATTAGGTTTAGCAGATAATACCGAATATACTTTTAATTTTAGAAATAGTAAAATATTTACCATACTTCCAGATTCAGAACTGCTTAGATTATATGACAATGTTCCTTTATTAGCTAAAGCTCAAACAATTATGGGTAACAGACTAATGTATGGTAACTATATAGAGAATTATAATTTAGTTGATAAAAACAATTCCCCTGTACGATTTGAGTATGTTACTGAATTAATAAGCGAGAATATAGGTCTTACTGAAATAGAGGATAATTTTATTCCTATTACATACAGTATTGATGGTTCGGTAGTTATTTCAGATTCAATGTTACTAATTGAATTAGATGTAGAATTAAAAGCAGGTGGTCTTTTAACTATTGACGCAACTATTGAACATAGTGCTTTTAGTGGAAATACTCCAACTGAAACAAGTGGTTCACTAGATATTCAATTTAGTTATGTGTTGCCTCAAGATTTTAATAATGCATACGAATTAGCTACTAGTGTAGACTTTCAAGAAAAGATAGGTATAGCTAGTAATATAAAACCTATTTTTAACATTGACCCATTAGTTGAAACTTCTTGTGATGGGGTTACATTTACTGACAATATTAACTGTGCTATCCCTAATGTATTAGATGGTGGTTCTCCAACTTCTTGGACTAAATATGAAAGTGGTATTTCAGCAGTAAATCAACCTTTACAAATTATTGCTTCTCCTAGTTCTCCTAATGAAATTTCTATAGGATTAATTGCTATGAGAAGAGTAGATAATACTACAACTCCAACTCAAAGTGCCTATGAATATTTTAAATGGATTAATGCAGAAGTTACTTATCAAGAAATTAGTAATACCAAAAGTCTTCATAGTAATAGAGATTACGAAATAGGTATAGTTTATATGGATGATTTTAATAGAGCTTCAACTGCTTTAGTTAGTCCATTAAATACTGAACACGTTCCTTGTGGATTTTCTGACCTTAAAAATTTTATAAGGGTCTCAATACCACCTCAACAAAAACCTCCGTATTGGGCAACTAAATATAGATTTGCAATAAAACCTAATGCAGAAACTTACGAAACAGTTTACACCAATATATTTTTTACTGACCCTGCTACCAATGACACATACTTTTTATTAGAAGGGGAAAACCAAAGAAAAGTAGAAACAGGAGACAGGTTAATTGTTAAAGCTGACACAACTGGTGCTTTATTAAGATGTGCTTATGCTACAGTTTTAGATAAGGAAGCACAACAAAGAGATTTTCTTGAACCTTTACCAACTGATGAAAATGGAAAAGAAATAAATATTCCTTCAGGAACTTATATGAAAATAAAAGCTCAAGATTTTTCTATAGCTACAGGACCTGACCCTTTTATATTACCAGGTAAGCAGACTAAAACAGTACGAGGAAATGATAACTATCCTATACTTGCATATAAAGGATTTGCAGAGCCTGATGATGCAGGTAATTATCAAAACCTTACTATTCCTGCAGGAAGTAGAATACAAATGACATTTGAGTTTGAAAGAAGAGGACCAGGTGGAGGTAATAATGCGTGTGAACGTAGAAAATATAATTTAGATGTTAGTTTAATTTCATCCACTGATTATGAAAATATTATTGAATGGTTTAATGGAGACAATGTTCAATCAATTTTAAATACAGGAACGCAGGAAGTTGGTGGTAGTACGGCTGGTGATGTAGAAAATGAGTACATACCAACTACGGCAACATCTTCAAATCCATTTAATACATATGGATTAAATCCTGCATTAGGAACAAATTATTACAGATGGTTTCAAGACCCTGCTACTCAAGAGATACGTTTTATAATGTCAGGTACTAGAGCTTGTGGAAGCACTAAAAAAAGAAGGTCTAGAGTTACTGCAACATGGCAAATATTTAGAGCTGAATCTACACTTGTATTTGAAACAGAGCCAACTGATGCACAACCAGATGTTTGGTATGAAGGTGCTCAAACATTTAACATTGCTACTGGAGGTTGTAAAACTGTGTTTCAAGTAGGTTCTAGTGAATCTAACCCAATTGCATTTGTTTACACTTTAGATGGCATTCAATCTCAACTTGTTCTTCAGCCAGGAGAGTCGGCAGCATCATGGACAGATTGTGGGTCTGCTATAATATCACCATCTACTCCACCTGATGACCCTGCAGACGTAACAATTACTAACACTCCATATCAAGATGTGCATCTTGGAAATGTTCAAGATCAAGATGCAACAAGTCCTGCAATTATTGATACATCATTTTTTAATTGTTTTGCTTTTGGGAATGGTGTAGAAAGTTACAAGGTAAGAGATTCAATAGTGGGAAAACCATTAGTATTTGGTAATAGAGTAACAACCACATCTGCAGAAGACTATAGAGAAGCTGATAGGTTTGCAGACATTACTTATAGTGGTATATACAATGATGAAAGTAATGTGAATAAACTTAACGAGTTTAATCTTGGACTTATAAACTTTAAGAAAACAGAAGAATCATTTGGTCCTATTGAAAAACTATTTGCTAGAGCCACTGATATACTTACATTACAAGAAGATAAAATATCTTATGTTTTAGCAGGTAAAAATTTATTATCTGATTCAGTTCCAGGAGGTGCAATAACATCTGTTCCTGAAGTTCTTGGAACGCAAATAGCTAGATTAGAGGAGTATGGAATAAGTTTTAATCCAGAAAGTTTTGCACAATATGGATTTGATAAATATTTTTCTGATCAAAAACGTGGAGCATTAATTCATTTAAAAGGTAGTGCATATTCTAATGAACAACTTGTAGTTATATCTGATGCAGGAATGCGTTCATGGTTTAGAGATAAGTTTATAGCAGCTCCTAATACTCAAAAATTAGGAGGTTACGACCCTTATATGGATGAGTATGTTTTTTCTATTAATGATGAGATGCTTCCAATTGATATACCTTGCGTTGAATGTGGTATTAATCAACTATTGAATTATTATGGAACGACACTTACTTATTGTTTTAATGTAGGAGAATTAGTTGGAGAGGTAACAATAACACTTAATGTTTCTGATTTAACTAGTGGTTCTCTTCAAGTACAGACTATATACGGAGCAACGTCTTCATTAACAAATTTAGTTAATGGAACAAATACCATTGTTGTAATTAAAAATTTAATTTTAACAGATACTATAACACTTGTTTTTGATGGTATTGCATCAGCAGTTATAGATTATACAGTTAGTTGTGTTGACGCTAAAGCATTAAATATTGTACAGGTATGTGTTACTAATAATTCAGATGCAAGTCAATTTATTCATAATCAATATAGATGGATTGATGGACCATTTATTTCTCCATTACATCAGGAACAAATTGAATTATTGTCATCACCAAACTCTCCTAATGTATCACAGTACAGTACAGTGGCAGGTGTTCAAGGTGCAGGAGTTATTCCTGCTGATGGAGCAATCGTTTCGATTATTTCGAATAAGATACCACCAACAGATGATTTTGTTTTTGTAACACCACCTATGAATTTTAAATATTTAAGGTCAGCAACGTTATATTCAAATACTCCTGCGTCAATTCAAACATTATTAAATGCTTCTACTCAATTAGTAGTAAATTCTTCAGGAGCACCAACTACTTATTTAGGTGACTTTTTAATGCCTGCAGGAACTTCTGGTGATTACTTGTATTTGATATATGATTACAGGTCTCCTGTTTTTGCTGAGTTATGTTACTCAACCACAGATAGTTTAGATGCGTGTTGTGGTTGTTCAGAACCTGATACTTTTATAGCAACACAATGTAGAGCTGATGGGGTGGTGCAAACTGAAACAGTTCAAGGTGTATATACCACAGGAGAATTAGTTATTATTAACGGATGTACTTATGAAATTGGATCAGTAACACCAACGGCAGCGACTGCAACTGTTACTTCTATATTACCTTCAGGTACTACATGTGAAGATATATGCCAAGAGTATCAACTAGAAGAAACTAATGGAGTTGATACAGATGTTGACTACATAGATTGTAATGGGGATTCAGTAACGGCTACAGTTCTTGCAAATGATGATTTAGTTATCTGTGCTCAAGAGATTTCTACAACGCCAGGAATTATTATTACTCTTGAAGATTGTGAGTGCGACCCTGTTGCACCATTTTTAATAGCTGAAAGATGTGTAATAGATTGGAGTACAAATGGTTTTAATCAAGTTACTATAGTAAATAGTGGTTTGTTTAATGTCGGTGATTTAATTACTATAAATGAAGATGCTGATTGTACTTATGTTGTTGTTTCTGAAACAAATGCAGGTCCTGCTAATGCTACTTCTACAGGATTAAGTACTGCTGCAGATTGTAGTGAAGTATGTAATTTTTACACAGTAACTAATAATGCTTTAACATTTGATTTTATATATACTAATTGTAATGGTGTGGTTATAAATGAAAATATTAAAGCAGGAAGTTTTAAAAACATATGTGCTAAAGACGCAGTTTTACAACCTGATTTTGATTTAGTTTGGACAAGTTGTGAATGCCCTAGCAGTGAACCTTCTTTTGTAAATTTAGAAAGATGTGAAACACTAGGTATTACAAGTCCTACCACATATATCGCAAACAATTCAAGTTATACTGTAGGTGATATAGTTCAAGTTGACAACGAGCCTGATTGTAAATTTAAAGTAATATCATTTACTGAGTTTGGAACTGTTAATAGCAACATAATAAACACTTATCCAGGTGAAGATTGCAGTGACGTTTGTAATGAATATACACTTACAAACACCATAGGAGGTAGTATATCTGTTAATTATATAGACTGTAATGGTTTATTAGTAAAAATAGATGTTACTAGTCCAGTAGTTGAAACTATTTGTGCATCGTCAATTACTCCTAAGACAGGAATAGATATAGAATTTGTGACTTGTGATTGTAACCCTGTTACTTCAAACTATTCAATTCAAGAATGTATTACTAATGAAGTTAGAACAGTAACATCTTCTATTGTAGTTTCAGTTGGAGATAAAGTAGAATTACTAAGTGGAGATGGGTGTAAGTGGACAATAACAGGAACTACTGCAAACATTGCTACTGATGATATAATTGCATTAAGTTCAAATCAATCTTGTGTTTGTAACACCTATACGTGGGAAAACAATACTGGAAGTAATTTAACAGTTGAGTATGTTGATTGTCTTGGAACACCAGTTTCTCAGACACTTATTCCTACTGAGGTTTGGAATGCTTGTATATCACAACTTATTACTAACGATGGTGCTACAGTAGTTAGCGTTACATGCACTTGTTTTTAAATTAAATAACTATGAAATACACTAACAGTTGGAAATCAAACGCAAAACAAAATGATAAATTAGATTTTATCCTTAGAATTGGTAAAATAACTTTTATTAAATTTAACGTTGATTTTGGTAAAAAGAAATTTATATTCACATTATTGAATTTTGGAATAAAAAATTAATATGGCAGTAACAGGAAATTATTATTTAAACGGACCTTCATTAGGATTATCCACTGCAGTATTTACAGATATTGATTTAACTGTATGTGCTCCAGATGGATTTTATTCTGATGGAACTATTTCTAGAGAACAAGTTAATTGTCTTTTACTACCTCAACAAGTTTGTCCTAATTGTATTGAGAATGCTATAACACTTGAATATAATGTAACATCTGCTTTAGATTTGTTTTGTGTATCAAGCGTACAGGTTACTGCTTATATGGCTTTAGGTGATACATTTCTAACTGCTTCACAAATATTTCAAACTAATTCTTTAACCACCCCTATGGCTGATGGTTTTTACAAAGAAATAGGTTCAAATATTTATCGTGAAAATTCTGTAAGTAACTTACAAATTCAGCAACCTGGACCTGTTTGTCCTCCACCAAGTCAATTATACCTATCAGGAGTAGCTATACCTTGTAGTACTTTTTGTACTAATAATTATAATATAGTTGTACAGACATCTACAGTTAGTGGTAATGACTACTATAGCTTAACATTAGGTGATGAAATTGTAGGAGGATTAGTTGATGGGTGGTATGCTTATTATTTTGAAACTTCGTCTACTAGTGCTCCTGCTAATGGTTGGAGGATAATGGAAATACAAAGCAATCTTGTTACTGATATTTTATCATGTGATGCGTCTAATAATTGTCAAAATCTTTAAATTATGCCAACATATACATTAACATATGACGATGGAGTAAAAGGGTTTCCCTCTTTTTATACTTACTATCCTGATTGGATTCAAGGTATGAATAATTATTTATATACTTTTAAGAGAGGTAATCTTTATAGACATAACACAAATGAAACTAGGAACAATTATTATGGAGAAGATTTTTCTTCTATTTTAACCTCGGTGTTTAATGATTCTCCTTTAGAGAATAAATTATTTAAAACTTTAGAGTTAGAGTCTGATGCATCTTGGAGTGCAACGGCAGATAGTGATCAGCAGATTGGGAACTTTATTAATGAAGATGAATTTAAACTTAAAGAAGGAAACTATTTTGGATATCTTAGAGCACAAAATTCAGAGCCTGCAAGTGCAGCTCAGTACCCTTTAAGGTCTGCTAATGGTATTGGAAATAACACAACTGTAAATACATTATCTCCAAATAATGTAATCATTAACTTTAACACAAACCCATATATAAACATTGGAACAATATTAAGTATTGGTGATTATTTATATATTAAGAGTGGTTTTACAAATCAAGTTACTTTAATTGGAGAGGTAAAAGATAAAATTGTTAATCTTCAAAATGGAGAAAATTATTTGGTAGTTGACACCACCATTACAGATTCTGCTGGAACTCCAATAGGTAATTTACCACCTACTAGTCCAAACTATTATTTTTTCATAAAGAATGGTACTGCAGAGTCTCATGGTATATTAGGTCACTATGCAGTATTTACTTTAACCAATAATGATACAGGTGCAGTAGAGTTATTTGCAGTTGGCTCAGAGGTTATGAAATCATTTCCTTAAAATTAGTATATTTGCTATATGGTTGATGAACAAGAATCAGTACTTGCAAAACAAGTATTAAGTGGCATCCCTCAGTTAACAGGTATAATGTGGGATAAAATCAAAGTTTTTCAAAATAAGCTGAATACTATTGATGGTACAATGAACCATAAGGCAGGGGATGAGCAAAGCATAGAGATGCAAGAACAACTGCCTTTAGAACAACATTTAGAAGGAGGTTTGTATACTCGTGAAATATTTATGCCGAAAGGGATGGTGATTGTGAGTATGATACACAAACAAGACCACCCTTCTTTTGTGTTAAAAGGAGTGGTATCTTACTTGGATGACAAAGGTGTGGTTCAAACAGTAAAAGGTCCACACAAAATTTTTACTAAGATAGGTGCTCAAAGAGTACTATACATACATGAAGATACAACTTGGTGTTGTGTATATAAAACAAATGCTAAAACTTTTGAAGAAGCTGAGGCAGATGTTTATACAAATAACTATAAAGACCTTCCTAAAAAGGTCATAAAAAAAATTAAAAAAATATGGCAGGAGTCGCAACAGCAACTGGTCTTGGAATAGGAGGCATAGCAGCAATAGGAGGTTTAGCATTAAGTGCAATAGGAATGGGTGCATCTTTTGGTCAAGCGTCAAAACAACGTAAAGCCGAAGAAGCAGCCAAGCGTCAAGCTGAAAAAGCAATGGCAGAAGCTAGAAAAAAACTTGAGGTAAACTATTTAGATGCCTTAGCTATACAGAAAGAACCTTACGAACTTGAACGTGAGGCTTTACTAGTTGCAGGAGCACAAGGTGTTGAGGCAGCAAGAGAGTCTGAACGTGGAGCAGCAGCAGGTGTTGGTAGAATACAACTAGCACAACAAAAAGGGCAGCAAGGCATTCGTACTGCAATGGGTAGAGAGATGACTGCATTAGATAGAGCAGCAGCAGCAGAGGAATCAAGGCTTCGTGATGTTGGTATTCAATTAGATTTAGGCGAGGTTGCAGGAGCACAGATGGCAGCATCAGATGCAGGACAAGCAGCAGCAGCAGCACAGACACAAGGATTTCAACAGTTAGCATCTTTTGGAGCACAAGCACTGCAAGCAGCACCATTGTTTTCAAAAAGTGCAGGTGTTAGAGATTTTAACCAAGGTCAAAGACAAGCAGTTAGACAAGCTAGGCAGGATTCAGGAAAAGGATTTTTAGGAATAGGCACAGGAGTTGATAAACAAGCAGTGCAAAATAAATTCATGTTAGATACTTTACAGGGGGCTAATTCAGGATTTAATGTTGATAGGTTTACTAAACTTGCAGGAAAGCAAGGACTTGGTTCTTTTGATGAGAAACAATTCTTAGCCAACCCTCAGTCTTATATAAACAGAGGTAGTGTAGAACAACAATCATATTTGAATAATATACTCTATGGTGGTCAAATGAATTATGGTGGTCCTATAGAAGACGAAGTTATCATTGAAGAAATTAAAAGAAAAAAAAGTGGTGATCCAATGAATGGCATGTCTGGATTTTATTAAAAAAAACAATAAATTAAATGGCAACATATTATAAATACGCAGAAAGGGATGCTAGCAATCAAGTAAATTGGGCAGAGATTACCTCTAATATGGTAAACTCTCTTAAAGAGGTTGAGGCTATTAGAGAGTCTAAGAGGCAAGCTATTAATGATGCTACTACGCAACTAAGCACAACCCTTTCAGAAGCTCCACAAGGAGACCATAGAGGTTTAAATGAGTTTGCCATGACATATGCAAACAACGCACAACAGATGCGTTTAATGCAAGACCAACTATTAAAATCAGGTCAGTTAAAACTAAGAGACTATAACATTGGTCGTGCCAATCTTACCCAAGGAACTACACAACTTTTTAATTTAGGAAAAAAATACCAAGCCATATACTCTGATAGAATGAAGAAGTTTCAAGATGGCACTACGTCTCAACTAGATGCTGATATGTTATCTAGGCTTGAAGGGTTTGCAAACTTCTCAAATAATGAGGCTTATATTAATCCTACTAATGGTTTAGTTAGTATTGGTAAGTTAACAGAAAAAGATATTGATGGAAAGAAAGTTATTACAATGGATAGAACTCCTGGTAGTTTTACTACAGTTCAACAGTTAAACTTTTCTTTATCTCAAGAAATACTAAAGTATCAATTAGATAATTTAGATGCCGAGGTGGATAAGTTTGCAGATACTTATTTAACAACAGATGGATTATACCGAACTATTGATGACGTTAGACAGATGAAAGATTTTGACCTTATGGTAAATGATATGGTTCAAACTCAAGTACAAATTCCAAATGGGGTTGCTAGTATTCTTAAAGATTATGTTGGTGGTTATAATACTGTTTTTAATAAAGAAGACCAAGACGAAAACTCTATACTTATGATAGAAGACCCTTCACAACCAGGATCAGGTAAAATGATTATGGATGTTACAAGTGAAATGGGTAAAAAACAAAAAGCTAAAGCTGAAGAGTTTTTAAGAAGACACATAGACAAACAACTAGGTCGTAAGGAAACTCAAAAAGAACCTACACCAGAAAGAGAATCAAGAATAACTGAAAGAAAACAAGAAAAACTACAAGGAAATGTTGTTGACTTGTGGAACTCGTTGTATAGCACAACAGACCCTGCTAAAAGAAATAGTATTGTTAGTTCTATTATTTCTAGTCCATACAATAAACAAGCTAAAAATACTTTAATTGGAATAGACTTTGTTTCAAGAAATGTAGGAACAGAAGCTAAACCTGTAATGCAAGACTTTATGGAAGTGAGGTATGTAAATCCTGCAGGTAATAGAACTGGAGATAATGCTATTCCTATAACTGACAGTTATGTAGATTGGGCAGGAGCAGGAGTAGAGATTCATGGGGTTGAAGATAAAGCTAAGAGAGAAAAAGGATTAAGTACGGAATCAATATTTGGTGGAAAAGATAAATCATTTGAAGGAACAGGAGCAGGAAGAGGTGATGATACTACTGAAGAAACAAGTTTTAACGTTTCATTTGACACGTTTGTTAACAAAAAAGTTGAACAAGCCATTAAATTGTACGGAGATGATGACGAAGATTTAATTCCTAATCTTTTTCAGTTTGATAAAGAATTTAATAAATTAGGAGCAATAGTCGTAGACACTGGTACTAATACATATGATATATCAATACCAGGAGTAGATAAAGTTTTTAAGGTTACTCAAGACAATATAAGAACTAAGCTGCCTATAATAATAAGAGCAGTATATAAACAATTAGGTTTAGATAAGGAGTTAAGAAATAAATTATCAAATATGACTGATGTTGAAAAAACAAAATGGGAAAAAGACAATCCAGGTTCTACAATAGAACAACTTTTAAAGAGTGATAAAAGAGAAGGAAGTACAAAACCATCAACATCTACCAAGCCTGTAATTGACGGCTCTCAATATAACACAAACTAATGAACGAACAAGCATTTAAAGAATTATACGAAGAATTTAAAAGCACTGGTTATTTAGGAACAGAGGCTGATTTTAAAATATTAATGAGCACAAATTCTGATGCATTTAATGATGGATTTAATCAGTTTACAAACACAGGTTATAATGGAGATGCTGACGCATTTGCACAACTTATTGGGGTAAGCAATCCATTAAAAAAAAAAGACGAATCAGGTTTTATTGCTCAAGATCAAAATGGGGAATTGGTTACGGAAAACATTTCTTCGGATACACAACCACAGACTGAACAGGACTTTTTTGAGGGAACTTTTGGTGACATACTAAGAGGCTTTGATTCTGTGTCTCCTATTGGTTTAGGTGATTTTATAGATGACATGGCTCGTAGTGTTGCTACAGGTTACTACCAAGGTCAGGTTGCTGAAGATGCATCAGACATATTACTACGAGGTGCAAACGCTACCGATGAAGATATATACAGTTTTATTGAAGCCAATAAAGAGGCACAGAAACTAGGTCCATCTGATGAGATGATGGCTTACCAAAAGACCTACGAAGAAAATGGAAAAGGTTTTTTGGGGGTTGTTATGGGGTTAGCTAAGTCAGGATTACAAGTTATTCCTGAAGTTATAATTAGTTCTATAACATCTATGGGAACTAATAAAGATTCCTTAGTAGCTGCAGGTACAGTATTAGGTTCAGGTACGGCAATAGGTGCAGGGTCAGGTGCTTTTGCAGGTGGTGCTGGAGCAGTGCCAGGTGCAATAGCAGGTGCAGCAGCATCGCTTCCATACGCATTTGCAGCAGCAGGATCAGTTCTTGAAATGGGTGCTACATTCTCTGAGTTACTACAAGAGGAGATTGAGGGAGAGCTTACTCCTGAAAAAATTAGAGAGGCATTAAATGATGATAAAATATATACGAGTCTACGAAACAGAGCATTAGCTAGAGGTCTAACCATTGGTGTAATTGATGCGTTTACAGGTAGGTTAGGTGGTAAGGTTGCAGGTAAAATTCTTAGTAGAGCTGGTAAGGGTGTAACTAAGGGTACTAAAATTAAATCTGTTTTAGCTGCATCAGGAATTGAATCTGTAGGTGGGTCTGTAGGTGAGGCTACTGCTAGAGGTGTGATTGGTCAAGAGATGGATATCTCTGAGATTGCATTAGAGGGTATTGCTGAAGCACCAGGTGGGATAAAGGATGTTATATCTGCAAGGTTTTCGAAGCCAAAGTATAAGGTAAACGGAAAGAAGGTAGACGTAGAGACTATAGACAACCTTATAGAGACCATGACTTTAGACCAACTACAGTCTACAAAAATAAAGATTGACAACGATTACGAAGGTAGAGCAGAAAAACTTTCTGATAGAATAATACAATTAAATACTGAGAGATTAATACTAGAGGCTAATCCTGATATTAACCCTGAGACTTTAGCTGAAATAACAAAACTACAACTAGAGCTTAGTAAATTAGAAGGGAACAAGACCGAGGTTGCTAAAGAGAAGGCTAGTATAATAAAGGCTAAGATAAAAGACTTACAAGAGAATCAACTAGAAGCAGAGGTTGAAACTGAGGTAGATGCCTTTAGAGAACTTGAACAGAGTGAGCAATTAAAATATATAGAGCAGGCTAGTAAAGAGTTGGTAGAAGAGTCTGAGGCAAAGGGTGATGAGGAGTTTGAAATAACTGAGCAACAAAATTTAGAACGAGCAGTTGAGTTGTTTAATAAAGACCAGCAAACAGAAACGGATACAGAGGTAGAGGTTACTCCTGAAGAAGAGACAGAGGTAAAAGAAGAAAGATATAAGGACTCTCAAGTACCTGTATCGCAACAAAATATTACATATGAAGATGGTAATGGGGAAACAAACATTGCTACAGTAACCACTCAACTTGATGGTAGCAGGAAGGTGCAAATTTCAGATGAAGAAGGTGCTGTTTTTTTTAGGGAAACAATTTCAAAAGATAACACACTCACAAACGAAGAATATGTTAGTGTTAGTACAAAAGGAGATGTTAAAAGCACTGAAGAGGTAGATATTAAGACTGTAATAAATCCTAAGTTAGAATCTAGAATGTCTGACAGGCAGCGTAAAGCAGCAGGCTTGGATGTAACGCCTGAAGCTGAGGTAGAGGTTGATGATGAAGTGGTTTACGAAATGAACAAGACCAATAAAAAAACATGGTCTAAAGATTTTGAAATACTAGATAATCGTAAAGGACAAGAACAGGCTTTATTTGATGAAGAAGGAAATAAGACAAGTGATAAATGGTGGGTTGTCAATAAAGTTACAGGACAAATAATTGAGGTAGGTACAAAAACAATGGCTAAAGATATCATTGCAAATGCTCCTGCGTATGCAGAAACCTTTGGTGATGGAACAAAGGTAGGGGTTGATATGATAGTTACTCCTGCTCCTGCTCCTACTCCTGCTCCTGCTCCTGCTCCTGCTCCTACTCCTAAAGCAGAAGTAAAAGTAGAAGAACAAGTTGAGGTGACACCTGAAGGAAATGAAAGAGTAAATCAAGTTGTAGAACTTAGTCCAAACTTTAGAGAAGACAACGGAGAAGTTATAATGGGAGGAATATCAGTGAAGGTAGAAGACTTGATTGCTATGACTGATAATCAATTTAATGACTTTGTTAAAGATGTCACGAAACGATTCAAATTAAAAACTCCTGCCACGCCTCAGACTGACCCAGAAATATCTAGGCTTGAGAATGAGATTGAGGATGATCAGATGAGTGTTGAAACTTTTCAAGAGGAGATAACTATTGAGAAGGATAACTTTAGGGAAGAGGTTGCTAGGATTAAGGAGGAGAAGGCTAAAATAAGAAAAAATAAAAGCTTATCAAAAGATCAAAAAGCTGAAGCGATAGAAGAAAAGATTGCTGAACAAGAAGATTTAAAAGAAGAAATGGATGGTGTCATTGAATCCTACAGGGATGACATGAAACAAAAACAGTCAGAGATTAGAAAGGCTAAGAGGGCTATAGAAAAAATTAAAAAGAAAGCTTCATCTAAACCTAGAAAGCAAGTCGCTAAAGTAGAAAAGAAAATTACTAAAGTAGAGAAGCAAATAGATAATGCTAGGAAAGCTTTAAATAAGCTAGATAAGGACATTAAAATAGTTATCCATAATGATGACTCATCTTATCGTAAAGCTACAGGAGAAGAGACAAGAGAGCAGTCTACAAGAGGGGAATATAATCCTAGTACAAAGACTATCCACATAAACGCAACAAAGGTACAGGATAACACTGTTGCACACGAGGTGTTTCATGCGTTGTTACTAAGAAATGGAATCACTAATAAGCAGGCTAAAGCCATCACTGACAGTATGTTAAAGGCAGTTAAGAAGACTGCATCTCCAGAGCTACTACAGAAACTAAAAGAACACTCTGATAACTACGACTCTGCACTTCAGAGTGAGGAGAGTATAGCTGAGTTGTTTGGAATACTAGCATCGGAGTATAAGTCTTTAGATAAGCCAACGCAGAACTTAGTACAGAGATGGATTAACAAACTAGCTAAGATACTAGGAGTTAAGAAGTTTACTGACGCTGAGGTTATTGACCTACTAAACGTAGTCTCTGCAAAGGTAGAAGCAGGACAAGAAATTACAGAGCAGGATGTTGCTATATTAGATGGTAGTGTTAGTGGAGTTATAAATGGACAAGCAAGAAAGCAAGACTCTGTATTAACAAGTTTTACTTTAAAAAGGTTTCCTACTAATCCAAATATAAAGTTGTCTGAAGATACTCCTTTAAGTAACTTCAATCAAAAAAAATCCAATCTACTTGAGTCCGATAGAATGACAGGAGCTTTTATAGCTGATGTTCAAAATAACCCTGTATTCAAATTCTTTGGTGGGATATACTTCCCTCAAATAACAGGTAAGTGGTGGGCTTCTAGAACTATTTCTAAAGCTACTAGCATAGCTGAAAACATGAATGCTAATAGAGACAAGGATGGTTATATTTATGCAACTCCAATCATAATGAAGCCAAATTCTCATATGAGCAATCAAGATATGTTTGAGACTGTTTGGGAGTTTATGAAGTTTGATTTAAGATCAAAGTCTAGTAAGGTTACTAAGAAGTTATTTAGTGAATACCTGACTAAAGCTCTTACATTAAAGTCAGTAAGCTTAACTGAGTCGGACTTAAATATAAAAAAATCTGACAACATAGAGACTATGATTACCAAGTTAAACAAAGTGTTATTAGGAGATGATACAACACTTTCGTTTGAGAAAAGAAAGGCAATTATAAAGGCTATATTAGGAGACCCTAAAGTTACTGAAGACAGAAAGTTTCCAACGGCAGGTTCTATATCAGAAGTAGCATCTAAGTTTGAAGAAGAAAAAACTAAGCAGGCAACTAAGCTTTGGGATATAGTAATGCTAATGAGAACAAAGGGAACTTTATCAACAAAGGTTACTCCTAAGTCAGATGAATTTTACCATAAGTCATATCCTGCAGAAATATCTTCAGACCAAGAAATAGAAGTTTTCTTTTTAGATGGAGCATATAATATAGACACAACGTATCCTGAACTAACTCAGTCATCAGGAAAAGTTTTTTCATGGAAGGAATATTCTGAAAAACATCCATCAACAGCAATGGCATTGTCTCAGTATGGTAGAACTGCTAAGTTATCAAAAGCTAGTGGTGATATAGTAGCACCTCAGTCTCGTAAGCAGAAAACAATTCAACAAGCTGCAAGAAATCTTAACATGTCGGAGACAGGGTTCTTTCCTCCAAATGCAGACTCCTACTTTTTAAAGAGAGAAATCTCAAGAGCAGAAGGTGACTATGGTGTAAAGAAAGCTAGATCAGGAAGCTTCTTTTTAGTTGATGGAAAGGGGAAAATGGTAAAAGATTTATTTAAAAGACCTCAGTCTCGTAAGCAAAAACCTAACTACAAACTAGCAAAAATTAATACACCCAACACAACTATAAATGTTGTTGAAGGAGCAGGACCTGATAGTTTTGAGATAGCAACTAAAGATTATAAAGCCACCGAAGGAGTAGAAGGCTCTACAATAATTGGTTTTGTTAAAAATAAAGATTTTCCAGGAGAAAAAAAGAAAGAAACAAGGGGGGAGATTTTTATTCTTCAAGTAGGTGATAAAGGAAAAGGAACTGGTACATCTTTGATGTTAGATGCATTAAGATTAATGAAAGAAAATGGAACAAAAACTGTTAAGTTTACAGTTCCAAGTAAAGAAGGAAAACCATTTAATGAATCTTTAGTTCGTAAGGGATATATAAATTTACTTAAAGTAAGCGATAGAACTGGTACTTCTGAATATGAAATAACAGATAAGGTTTTAGAAGACGCACCTCAGTCTCGTAAGCAGAAGCCTGGTAAAAAGCCTAGTAAGAAGCCAACACAAAAGAGAACGTCATCTATAAAGAAGGCAATCACAGAGATTAAGAATGTTTTAAAGATAACTCCAGACGAACAACGAAAAATATTTAAGGCTCTTAACGACCAGAAAAAAAGAGCCAAGGATGTCAAGAAGGATATTGTTGCCTCACTAAGAGAGCTTACAAAGGAAGGAAAGATTACGCCAAGTAAGATGGTGTCTGTAATAAACAAAGTACCTGATGACTTTAACAACCCAATCACTGTAGAAAGGTTTGTGGAGTATATGACAAAGGTATTCAATGACGCTGATTACGGAAACAAAATGATGATAGCGAATGCCAAGAAAGGTAAGGCTAGAAAGAATGTGTCCACAAAGATAGGTATCGCTGAAGGATTAGTAGACCAACTACAGAGACTGTTTTCTGTAAAGCCATCTCTAATACCTGACTCTGTGTTAGATCAATACATGGGGTTGATTAACATATTTGGAAAGAGAGAAAGTGTTTTGTCACTACCTCCAATGGAACAAGTTATACAACTAACTGAGGATGTTCTTCAGCAGTTAGACGAGGAGTATTCTATGGCTATTGAGCTTGCAGACAGGTATAAAAATGCAGAAAAAGTTATGGGTGACAATGGAGTGGACTATGCTGCAACTATAAAAGAAATGCTTGACAATGAGGTTATAGATGAACGTGAGTATGAGGTGATGAAGAAATACAAGTCTCAGATTAAATCTGAGATTGCAACACCTAAAACGGAAGCAGAAATTGAAGCAGAAACACAAGAAAAGAAAGCAGAAATTGAAGCAGAAAGACAAGAGGTTATTAAGGATGTAAAGGCAACAAAAGAAGTTGACCCATCGGTTTTCCCAAGCAGGCTAGAAAGAGACTTAGCTAAAAGGTTTAAGAAACTTTTAAAGACTGATGCAATTAATGACTTGTCTTTGGATGACCTGAAAAATTTATTCAAAGTAATTGATAACATAAACAACGGATACCTCCCACACTATGCTCAAATAATGGTAGGTAAAATGAATGCTATCAATGATGCCAAGGTAGGTACTAACGCAATAAAGAAAAGTAAGCTACTGCCACTAAGTAAGATTTATGCAAACCTAAAATCTAAGATTGGAAGAACAGGCAAGTCTCCTACTTTAGAATTAATAAGACGTAACCCTACTTTCTATATTGACCAAGTCTTTGGAGACTTTAAAACTAAAGATATATTTAACTCTATATTTAAAAGGTCTGCTGAAGCTTCAGCTAAATACACTAAGGCTATAAAAGAGGTGCAGGCTAAAATAGAAAAAGTAGAGCAGGCAGTGTTTAAATCTTTTGGGCGTAACCCAAATAAGGTTATTATGTCTAAGTATAAGCAAATGTCTTATCTTATTCAGCAAGAGTTTTTAAGTAACCCAGAGAGTAATCAAGTGAATAGTGTTGAAGACTTTTTGAAAGCCACTATCAAAAGAATAAAGACAGAGACAACAAGTTACACCGAGACTGATGCTAAAATGCTTCAGGAGATACTTGATGATTATACTGCTAATGGAACAAAGCCTTTTGATATTGACCAACTATATGAATCCTTTAATGTTGCAGAAAGAAATTCAATAAGAACACTAGAGGAAATAAATAAGTCTATGACTGACAAGGCAGTTTATACTGCTAATATAATTAGAGGAAACAAGATTACACCTCTTAAAAATTATACTCACTTGAGTGTTATACCTGATGTTTCTAAAGCAGATATTATTGAAACGGAGACATCTCAAATATCTGATATGTTTAATAAATACTTAAAGCCATCCACAAAGGCTAAGAGTTTAATTGAAAGAACAGGTAAGGTATCGCCTTTAAACTTTGATGTGTATGCGTCTGTTCAAAGAGGTGCTAAGTATACGTTAATGGACTTTAATTTAACAGAGCCAATTAGAACTGCTAGAAGAACACTTAATCAGATAGAAAAAAATCTATCCGATGAAGATGGAAACATGTCTGTAAGTAATAGAAGAAAGTTTAATGCCATTCGTGATGCCTCTGTAGAATCAATAGAAAACCTATTAAGCAATGCATTAACTCAAAACACCATTGCAGATCAAGCAGTAGACTATATACAAAAGCAAGGATACAGAGCAATACTTGCAGGAATTCCTAGAGCTTCATATGAACTTTTAAGCAACATACTTGCAGGAATTTATATAGACCCTAAAGGTATAATCTCAGGAATAAAAAATAGAAAACTTTTAGCAAGTCCTGAAGGTAAAGAGGTTATGAATAACCTTAATAGTACACAAACAAACAGGGTGTTCTCAACAGGATTGTCTGGTAAATTTGTGGACACAGGAATTTTAAATCAAGCAGCAGGCGTTACTGCTAGTAGAGCTAAAGGTAGAGTTAAAAATACAATACTACAGTTATGGAACAAGACTGGTCAAAGATGGATTAAAGGTGTTGAGTTCACTGCTGATTCATTGATATCTGCACCTGATAAGTTAGTAATGCAACCGATGTGGTTTGGTGCATTTGAAAATAGATTCAAACAACTAACTGGTATGTCTCCAGACTTTGATAAGATTGCAGCCAATGACGAAGCTTACATGAATAATTATGCTACTGAATTGAATGATGCTAAGACACTAGCAGACAACAGATCAGTTGCTATGGGAGCTACCGATAATGCTTTTATGGGTATCCTTAAAGGAACTGTAAAACCAAATCAAGGAATCTTATTAAGAGGGTTTAATGCTTTTAATGGATTCATGACTAGGTTTTTAATCTTTGAATACATAACTGCTAGAACAGGAATAATGGCTGCCGTAGGTAACGGACAAGTCAACAAAAGACAGGGTGCTGCATTACTTGCAGGTGTAACAACTCGTATGATAGCATATACATTTATGGGTACACTTGTAGCAGAAGCTATTAAAGACTTAACTGAAGATGATGATGATGAAGACATTGACTTCTCAAACTTTCAATTTGAAGATGATGACGAACAAGGCATAAAGTCTGTTGATAAAATGTTAGGGCAAGCAATGGTGTCAGCCTTTACATCTTTACTGTTTGGTAGAGACTTTGGTAATGCTACTAAGAGTATTATAAACCTTGGTTTAGAAAATCTTAATGAAGCGTATGGTCAATTCCTTAGAGATGGAGATTACGACAAGTATAGGGATGCTATACAGTACACTATTATTCCAGAAGGAAAGAGTGGTAGACCTCCTCAGTTTGCAGATATAGCTCCAAACTTATTTGCTGCATACAGTCCTATGATAAAAACTCTTGAGTTTGGAATAAATAAATTATTTGAATCAGACAGGGTGCAACCTGATGCTATTGAAAGACAACAAGATGAAAGGTTTATAAGGCTTCCACTAGAAACATTTGGTGTGCTAGGGTTTATTCCTTTCTACAAAGACATAAGAAAGATAGTATTAGCAGATATGTATAAAGGGTTGCGAAAGGCTAAGAAAGAGTCTGCTAATAAAAAGAAAAGAAAAGAAGAGATGCTTCAAGGCTATAGCAGTGAAACGGATATGAAGAGATATGACTTTTCTTTATGGGAGAGAACGTTTGGACCTGACTCTCCAGGATATGAAACAAGGCAGGCAGAGAAAGAGTTAAAGCGAAAAGCACGTAAGTTAAGACAACAGGAGAAGGATAAGATGTATGACTATACGCCTCCAATTAAGAAAAGAAAAAAACAATCATCTCCATTTGGACCAAGTAGCAACAGAAAAGGCTCATCTCCATTTGGACCAAACTAAAAATTATGCCATTCACAAAAGCAGGTAGAAATAGAAATGTAAGTCCAAGTGGTAGAGTGTTTACTGACAAACAAGTAAAGCTATACTATGCCACAGATGGATTTAAAAAGTCTAAGCTATCTAAGAAACGAAGAAGGAAAAGAAAAAGGAAATAAAAAAGCCTCAATTAAGAGGCTCTTTCGCTATTAACCAGTTTTTGTAAACAATTAGAAAGTTACATAAACTAAACAGAATTGACCGAAAACCATTGACTTGATGTTTTACATACTTCAAAGATACTAAAATTTTTCTAAATCTCGTCTTTAAAACTAGACTTTATATTGTTTAGGGTTGATATAAGTTGATTAATATCTTGTTCTGCTTGATTAAAATCTCTATCAACTAAGCTTTCATATACACTACTAGACTGGTCGTGGATGTTATCCATTAGATGGTTAATGTGTTTTAATCTTTTTTCATCTAAAGGGTTAATCATTTTCTTTTAAAATATATGGGTTAATCTAGCTATTTGTCCATGGTCTTTTGAATGAATAAATCCTTCTACTGCCTTTATTCCACCAACACCATATCCATTTCTATGATGCCAGGAGTCTGATCCACTGGGAGACCTTAGAGACTCAACAGTTATCCCATGGTAATCTTTTGCATTCTTGTGATGTACGTGGTGTGTGTATACATACCTGTGTTTTGTTTCTGCCCACCACTTAGAAAACTCATTCGCCATTATAAGTGGAAGGTCAGCAATCTTTGCTCCATCTCCATGAGTCGTTCCAATTAAATTTTTACCATACTTGTAGCCTTTTCTATGTGCAATGCTACAATCAAAGGTTATGTTATCGCATTTTCTAAACCAAGATTTTATTGAGTCTGACAACATAAATCCAGACACGTAGTCATGATTACTAGGATTATAAACAAAGTGAACATCAGCTATATCTAATAATATTTCTATTATGTCTACATATAATTTTTTTGCAGTAAGAAAGTTATCATACCACATCCCATCTGTATCTTGTGGTGTTCCTGATGTAGTCTTTCTAGAAGGAACATCAACGTGCAGTATATCATTACCTCCAATAAACAAAATCTGATCTATATTAAACCCTTGTGATTTATTGATTATTCCTGCAACCCCATCCTTAACTCTTTTAACTGCTATCTGTGAGTTATACTCCTCTCCAGTTTCAAATGAGGAGGCTAGTTTTCCTATATGTATATCAGCAGGATCGATAACTAGTAAGTGAGAATCATTATTTATTTTTCTTTTTATTTTCGGATATGAAGGAGAGTGTTTGTCCATCTCCTCTATTATTGCGTCTCTTAATTTATGTATAGATACATTTCCTCTTTTAGCATGAATAGAAAAGTGTTTTCCTTTATGCCAATAATGACTTACATCTTCTATAGGTATTCCAACTTCGTCAGCTTCTTTTTTTAATGCTCTGTGGTCTTTAATTAACTCATATTCCTCTTCATCTAATCTAGGTCTGTGCTCCATTTTATTTTTGAGATTTGGTGTAAATAAAAATACAAAAAAAAAAATTATATATTTTCCAGAAGGTTTTGTAAAACATTTTAACCAAAAGGGTAATGATTTCTTCTTCTTTTTAAATCTTTTTCTTCTTCGGTCATTTCTTTTTTGTTAATTGCAAAAAAACGTTTCACAACACCAAATAAACGTAATAAAACGCATCCTATGGTTTCGTAGTTTAATTGCTTCATAATCTCTGTGTATTTTTTATTATGTTTCATAATTAAAGGGTTTTACTACGCTTATCTGCGATACGTTGTGTGTAATTAGTCATCCTTATGGTTAAACACTACGCTTTCATTAAACCTAACCCATACATCAAAAGTGTCTTTAACACCAAGCAAATACATCAATGGAATAAAACACATAATTAGAGTTATACAAGGAAGAAATAAAAGCAATCTAACTACACACAACAATGTATATAAAAAATTGTATGCTTTGGTTTCATTAAAATCCTTATCGTTTATTTTGAAATCTATTTTCATATTATATTTTTTTAGTTAATACAGCTTTTCATATACTCGTACGTTGTGCGTAATTTAAGCACGAGTCAGCCAATAAAGGTTATAGGTTTCTCCACATTCCATATCAACTACATTATCATCGTCTATTTTATCAAAAACAAATACCAAGTGTTGTTTTGTGTTTTCAAGGTGGTATTTATACCTGTCTCTTATACACATCTCCGAGCCCACGAGACAAGAGGCAAT
>OLHY01000123.1_pt1 | contig 28031 bp, 22 predicted proteins | sample 1609411 | NCBI WGS metagenome assembly OLHY01 (sample SAMN05416817, study PRJEB24817) | seawater metagenome | isolation source: Sea water | place: Canada:Atlantic | collected 2013-07
CTACACTAGATCGCTCGTCGGCAGCGTCAGATGTGTATAAGAGACAGATTCAAAGCGGCAGCTTCAGTGATCGGCACCATGAGTGGATACACATGGAAGCACAGGTCTCAAATCCAACCGGCACCCATTTTACAAATTTCCGGCATGGATGATGAAGTGGTTCCCTATGATGGCAGCATGTCTCGATCGGGCGGCTGGGGTGGCGCACCAGACCAGGGGATAATCATCAATTTCTGGACCGAACTCAACAAGACCCGCACAGCGGAAGTCGTCCAGATTTCAGACAGGACAACCGCGCACTACTATCGGAAGGGAACTGATGATCACGAAGTCTGGCATTACAAGGTCAAGGGATTTGGACACCGGATCCCGGGTGCAAACGTGTTGGGGGACACCGCCTTCGAAGTTGTTTGGCAGTTTTTCAGTAAATATTAAGGATGTTACCGAGGGCGTTCATAATGAAAGATGATGTGAAAAAACGACGCTGTGCACTGAACTGTCCAAGCGGCGGCGCCTTTCATAAATGGCAACGCCACTTGATCACGCAAGGCAGAAGGACGGCGATGATGAACCTGCAGATCATGCGCACTGGATGCATCTACACCGTCCTCGCTTTGCTGAATTGTCTCTTTCCAGTATCAGCAGGAGATACTTCCAGTGCGCGATCGGTTTTGACGGTCGCAGCGCAGGAACGGTGGAGTGAGACCCTTGCCGCATATGATTACATCGGTATAGCTCGGGCCTATGCCGACTTCATGATCGAACACGGACAAGATGTCTACGGTCAAAAACACACACCTTTGTTTGTGACCGGTATGAATCGCCAGACCGGCAAGAAAATCTCCCCTCCCTTCGCGCACGTGAAACGCAAACCATTCATGCCCGGCTGGGAACGTGATCGCGAACTGCGCGGATCGGATAGAAACTACGGTCAGGCCGATCCGCTCGACCAGCTGACTTTACTGAAGCTGATGCACCGGCTGACGAACATTACCGGCGACAGAAAATACGCCGCTGCAGCCGACAAAAGCGCAGGCTGGTGGATGGAGAATGCTCAATCACCCATCGGTCTCTATCCATGGGGTAGTCATACGTATTGGAACGTCGACACAGACAGTGGATCCGGACGTTTCGAGTTCAACCATGTGTGGCCGTATTGGGGGCAACATCACGAAGCCTTGCACAAATATGCCGTGGGACTTTGGAATCACTACATTCGCAACAAGGAATCCGGAGACTTCAACCGCCACGCGCATTCCCACAAGCACGCGCCGGGCAGTGGCATGGAGTTTCCATGGCCCGGATCGGCCATGATTGCCACCTGGGCCGAAGCCTACCTCGCCGAACCTGATCCAGAGTACGTTCGCGCCATTACCACCGTCCTGAAACGCTGGGAGAGTCTGCGCGATGAAGAAGGTTACCTTGCCCCGTGCAGCCAGTACGGCGAGTGGGCCTGGTACGAAGGATACATGATCGCCGCCAACCGTCTGGATGACTGGGCCGAACGCATCAAGGACAAAGAGCCGGAGCTGGCGAAGCGCATGCGCAACTACGGCCGCAAGTGCGATGCGAACTATGTGAAGGTCGCCGACAATCTGCTGGACATCAAGCGCGTAGGCCCCGTGATGAGCTACCTGCGGGCCACCGGCGGCTACAACCCGGAACGCCTCGATATCCTTGGCGGCCCGTGGCAGGACCGCAAGCACTATGCCATGAAGGGACTGCTGCTGCATGAGCGTATGAAGCGCAATGACTCACCCGCGCTGCGCAGGCGCTACCACCGAGCCGTGCTCGATATCGCCGAGGTCTACATGAGCGTCAACCCGGAAGTCCAGTGGTCGGTGTGGGGCGTCAACATGTCTCACGCCATCGAGCTGATGCTGGTGACGCACGAATTGACTGACAACCCGGCTTACCTGCACCGCGCCGATCACTTCGGCCGGCTGGCGGTCAAGCTGTTTGTCGACGAAGCGTCGCCGTTGCCGAAGTTCACCAGTCACGACGATTTCTACGAGATCGAGTCCGTGACCTGTCCCTCGACCGACCTGTGGTTGCTGACCATTCTGGATCTGCACGAGCGTCTTGCAGCGCACAAGAGACAGGGCGCTCAAGCTGCCCCCATCACCACAGGCCAGAATCCGGCAACCCTTACAAGCGTCCCCATCTCCGGCGTGTCATCGGAAACGTGGCAGAAAGCGATGACAGCCGCTCTGGCAGAAAAGCAGGGAGGTATCTGGGACTGCACGAAACTGAAGAAGCCTGCCGCAAGCGTTCGCTTGAGCTACGGTAAGAACGGCGAGAAGGAGCTATTCCTGTCCCGCCGCAAGGAAGGTTTCGCAGCCAAGGGCCTGCCGGTCGATGGCCTTGAGCTGATCGTCTCGGATTGGGTCAACGCTTTTCCGGCTCTTGAAGCGGTCAAACCCTTCAATGGAAAATACCGTCGCAAGTTTTCCGGTAAGCACCGCGAACCGAGCACGGCCGAATACGGCGGTTTCAAGGACGTTTTGGACAAGGCCGGTCTGCTGCTGGTCAACCATGGGAAAGAGACAGCGACCGTGACCGTGACTGTCCAGCTGCACGACAGCTGGGATGATCGGGAGACAAAGGAGCATACCGTGACCCTGAAGCCCGGGACAAACGCACTCGTCCCCTGCGACTCACCGGAGAAGCGCTTCATCCGGCGATTGGATCTCAAGAGCACAGTGCCCGGCGCGGTGAAGGTCGAGAAGTTCGCATTCGCCATGACCCCGCGCAGCAAGTTGAATCCGCTCACATCTGGCTCTGAAAAACCATGAGAATCGTCTTACTTTGTTTGACTCTTATATCCATTTCCTCGCTCACTCAGGAAATCCAAAATTCTCCAAAAGACCGCCAGGCGCTCATATTTCTTATCGCAGGTCAATCCAACGCCGGCGGTGTGGCAGCTTTCTCACCAGAAACCAACGAGCAATCCGGTATGGCGGAGAAGCACCCGACCCTTCCGGGATCAACGGCGAAAGAGGTCGGCATCCCGACCACCATGGAGGCATACCCTGGAAGCTACATATGGGGGAAGGACTTTGAGCGGCTGACACCAGGCAAGAATCTGAAAGGTGGATACAATGATCCCAACCGTCACGGCATCGAACTACCGATGGCGATGCTGCTGGAAAAACAGTATCCGGATGCTGACAAGTTTTTCATCAAACACGGCCCGGGAGGGCACAACCTGCACACTCAATGGAAGGCGGGTCAGGGACCGGACTACAGGCACTTCAAGGACCAGTTCGACGATGCGATGGCCGCATTAGAAAAGCGTTACCGCAACATTCAGATCCTCGGGCTCTATTGGGACCAGGGCGAGTCAGACCATGCACAGGCATTCAATTACCACGGTAATCTGCGCGCTTTGTTCGCGGCACTGCGCAGAGATTGCAGGGCACATGCACTGCCCATTTTCGTGCGGAAACATCTCTTTCAACACGACAAACTTGATTTCATGCCGATCATCGAAGCTCAGATCAGGATTACCGATGAGGATCCCAACGCATATCTGCTCGATCTGGACCTTGGATCCAACGAAGAAAATTTTCAGGCATGGGCATGGACTGATCAGAACGGCCACCTGAGCAGCAAGGCTTACTTGAAGTTGAGCCAGCACATCATGACTCTGATGAAACGTTCCCCGCAGGAAACATTGCAATCATCTGAAGACGGCATCCCAGAGGACGCATCTCGCGAATAACATCCGGCATCGGGGGATGCATCCATTGACAGGAAAGCTCTCTGGAAGAACGCGAAATGATTAAAACGATTATTCGGAGTAACCGCGCTCATTGTCTTGCCCTCATGGATTCCGTTGGACTAGGTTTTCTCTTTGATAAAGACAGATGATCACCGACTCCACAAAATCCCATTTGTCCCCGGCCGAGGTTCTTGACCGACTGAGGACCGTCATGGCTGCTGAACATTTTGAAATCCTCGAATCGTCATCAAGCGAGATTCGTTTTCGACATGGAGCTTATTTCTCTTCGACTCCACCGTCGTTTCCTAAACGAGGACAGTTCCCAAAACGAGGTCGCATTCTGATTCAGCCAAGCGTGAACGGCAGTCAGATTGAATACGAAGTTGAAGTCTATGGCATGATCAGATACTGGCTGTTTTTCATCAGCATTGCCTGCTGCTGGCTGATCTTTCCGCCTGTCCTTGTCTACCGAGCTTTGTCCACCAAACCGCGTCAATTGATGCGCAAAGTGCTGCAGGTAATCCAATGATCAATGAGACTGACAGACTGAATCACCCATCGAGCGCACGCTCTTGGTGGGGGCAGGATACGGGCGTAAAGCAACCAACCCAGAATAGGGTGGTTGTGCATATTTTGTATACATGGATACATTAATTGTTTATTTTCAAGAAATTGAATCCGCCTCTCATTTTTCATTTCTCTCTCCAGCCGTGTATATTAACGAATTTGAAGCACTTTGGCATTCGATTTGCAGTTAGGATTACAACACCCAAGACCGGGTGTAGACGAAGGATGGAGAATATCATGACAATCACGGGAATCATCATATTAACAGCGATATGCATCACCATCGTGAGCAGTATTCGAGGACTGTTCAACAAGGACAGGTCCATCGGCTGTGCCCTCGCGGGTGCTTTGACGATAATGACCGCTTTACCAGGAGCATTGCATGCGTGGGGAGAAGGACAGTCAATAGCATGGACAAGCGCCTATTTGATACTGGCCCTTGTCGGAGCTGGTTCGATCTTTCGGCAGCTGATGCTTCACAAGCGAGAACAACGCCTGCTTTAAGGATGACATCAGGATATTGGTCAGCAGTTCAGCGTGATGAGCATCGCAAGACCACCGCGAGTAAACAGCGATTCAAATTTGACGCTGCGCATGGAAAAGAAACAAAAATCAAATATGAGTAATACCCACATGACAGTTTCGAACGTTAACATACCGACCCCCCTATTGAGCAGATCAAAACGATTCGGTATGGGCAGGCACGCGCTGACAGTCTTGATGTTCTTCATGGTATTATCGGAAGGAATGTGCGCCGAAGCATCCATCGAGCAGTTCCGCCAAGAGTATCGTGAAGCACGCGCTACCTTTGGCAAAACCAGAGATTATGGGAAAGACTACAGAGAGTCGGTCGCATCAGCTCATGCATTGATTGCCGCACTGTTGAATCATTGGCTGAATCTGCCGGAGCACTCCGGGGAGGTATCGATTGTTTGCCGGGAGATCAAAACCGTTTTGAAGGACACGGCAGGCACTCGCTCATTTCTGGCCCGAACCCTCTGGCCGCTGCTGAGCGAAAGCAAGCCGACATCCAGTCAAGCCAACTTCATGGCACAACTGATCAAGCCGCAGAAAGGCATCCACTTCTATGACTTGCTGTCGCGACTCGGCCAACCAACGGAGCCTCTGGGTTGGGACGTGCAAGTGACATACGCACTGGCTCTGATTCGCAGTGGAAACGATAAGCAGGCCCAGAAACATATCAACTTACTCCATCGGAAAGTATCCATCAATCACACTCACAATCCCAAAGGCAGTCTGGATTATGGTCCCGAGGCTGGAACGGGGCGTTATCGTGACTATATACACTACCTCCAGCTGTGTGAGGTTCTGCACGCATTGCGGGCTACGGTTTCGAATGATCATACAAGTGCGAGGAAACACATCGAGAACGCCCGAAAACATCGTGAGCCCCTCTCCCCTGAGGCAGCCCCACTGGTCGCTGAGATCGTCCTGCAAATCGAGGAGCAGAAGGATTAGGAGGAAGCGAAGATCTCTCCAACCACAAGCAATAATGATCATGAAACCATTGAGTGTATGTTACCAAACAACAACAGACATAAAGCATGGGCAAGCGTTATTTACCCTGCTCGTGTTCATCGGGCTGCTGACAATCACAGGGAGCACACTCGGTGACTCTCCGGAGGAAAACACGCGCGGCATGAAGTTGACAGAAGGGGATTTGAGTGTCGCCACCAATGAGATCGAACGGTTCTATGCCCTGGGAAACGCCGCAAGGAATGCGTTGAAAGAAGGAAAAGTCAAAGAAGCCAAAGCCCTCGCCACTGAACTGGCGCGTGTGACTCCAAAATACAGGGATAACTGGAATTATGGCAACGCCGTTGCGAATGCCAATCAAGTGCTTGGGCAGATCGCACTCTCCAAGGGCGATCTGGAGGAGGCAAAAAAGCACCTCTTGGCTTCAGCCAACAGCAAGGGATCACCGCAATTAAATTCCTTTGGCCCCAATTTCAAACTAGCTGGAAAACTGGCCGAAAAAGGTGAGTATAGAACTGTGCTTCAATTTTTGGCACAAGTGAAAATGTTCTGGGCCAACCCAAATGATAGAAGGGAAGCCAATTCGAAGCATGTTTCCGGCATGCACCTGCAACAACTCGATTCCTGGAGAAAGCAACTCCAGGCAGGAAAAGTTCCCGACCATCCAAGATGGCGCTAGACCATTGAATACTCAGAAGTCCAACCATGAAACTTCATGCAGCCGCCAAGTCATATCAGGACTGCCTGACAGGATTCCTCAAGACAGAGAAAGTGGAATGACCTGTCGTGGTAAATGATCATGACAAACGAACATCTAGTGGACATTCAGGGCATGTTCCATGAAAGACAGACCCACGAAGTCTGAGGACCCGTTCCCATCTCGGAGGGATCATTCCTTCATGATACCAAAGTTTCCAAGTCATTGATTCCTACCTGAAGCATGGTTTAGTATCAGGCATGTTTTTCTCACCACTCATGAAGATGAATACTACGTTGTTGGCTGGCTTGTCGGGGCTCATCTGGGGACTGGTGGGAGCCTACTTCAGCCAAAAAGTGGCCGGCGCGCATGTATGGTTTGCGGTTCCGCTCGGCATTCCAATAGGTATTGCCGTGTTTCGCGGCAGTCGTTGGACATACAAAAAGCCTCCTTGGGTGCTGTTTTCCACCGCGATCATCAGCACCATCATTGCGGTGGCTTTATTCGGTATATGCGTAGGGCTGGTGGATTTAATGCGAGATATCCCAAATCGCAACGGGCTTGCCGTGGTGATTCAAAGCATGCTGGCCTACCTGTTTGGTCTACTAACCATGCCACCGTTTTGGGCTTTTTTTCTGCTGTCATTCGGCAATCATGCCCTGCTACGGTTTCTTATTTACCAAGCTCCGAAAGTATCAGAAAAATCTAATCATGCGCCCGAGGTAGATCACTGACTACATTCACACAGCGGGTCCAATGTACATTGAAGATGACAAACAATGGGAAAGCCTATGAAAAACCTGATTCAACAAATATCGTTTTGGACAATTATTGCAGCATCGGCCATCACGCTGACGACAGCGCAGAACATGCATGGAGAAAGCCGTTCTGATGGACTCAACAGTAAGATCAGGAATGTGCTGTTCATCGTCTCTGATGATCTGAAGGCAAGCGCGCTCGGATGCTACGGCAACAAGGTTTGCCGTACACCCAACATCGATAGGCTGGCCCGCGGAGGCATGGTGTTTAACCGTGCTTATTGTCAGGGAATGGCATGCGCTCCTTCACGAAAATCATTCATGTTCAGTCGATATCTGGATACAAAAGGGACAAATCTGGGTGAGCATTTCAAAAATAACGGATGGTACACAGCGCGTGTGGGCAAAATATACCACATGCGCGTTCCCGGTGATATCATTGCAGGAACCAATGGACTCGACGTCGAAAGTTCCTGGACCGAGCGTTTCAATTCTCCTGGTAGGGAAGCACACACGCCGGGAGACTATGCCTGCCTGAACCTGAATATTTTCACTCGGGAACTCGAAGGACGCGAATCAACGGCCATGCCTAATCGCATGTTTGTTTCAGTGAGCTATCAGGGAGATGGTTCGGATCAGCCCGATCACCAAACCGCCAGCAAGGCCATGGAATTGTTGAAGAAACATAAGGATAAATCTTTTTTCCTGGCCGTGGGGTTGATCCGTCCCCATTACCCGAATGTGGCACCAAAGCAATATTTCGAAAACTATCGCTGGCAGGACATGGCACTGCCGGATGGTATTGAAAACGATATTGAGGACATACCCAAACTGGGTCGCGCTGCGACCATGAACTCAAACAACCCGATCGGGAAATATCCCGATAACCAGAAACGGATGTGGGCAGCCTACTACGCCACGGTGACCTACATGGACGCACAGGTGGGGCGGATCATCGACGAGTTGGAAAGGCTGAAGCTACGCGAAAGCACCGCCATCGTTTTCTTGAGCGACCATGGTTACCATCTGGGTGAACACACTTTCTGGCAGAAATCCAATCTCCATGAAGAAGTCGTGCGTGTGCCGTTGATCGTTTCTGTTCCAGGGATCCAACCCGGTAAGACGAACGCCATCACAGAACTGGTTGATATTTACCCCAGTCTGGCTGAATTGGCTGGACTGAAGGTTCCAGCAGAAGTGCAGGGCAATAGCTTCGTTCCTGTGCTGAGAAACCCCTCTGTATCTGTAAAAACAGGCGCACTTTCTTTTCATCGGGGCATCGCATTGCGTGAGGATCAGTTCGCGCTCATGCGTTATTCGGATGGAAGCAAGGAACTGTATGATATGAAGAACGATCCACTTCAGCTGACCAACCTGGCTGCAGATGCGGCCCATGCGACCGATCTTGAAAACATGCAAAAGCGACTCGAAGACAGAATCAGGGAAGAGGAAATTTCGATTAAGCTGGCTCCCTCAAAATAATGGTAAAAAAGCAGATGACTTGAGTCAGAAGGCTGGCACGTTTCACCATGTGCACGCATGGCGACAACATGAAGAACGAAGAAATATGAAGCAACATCCGTCATTGGAATGCACTGAACATCGTCCATGGCCGTTGCCGGAAAAGAATTGGAGGTGGTGTCAGCAGTGGCAAAATCTGGTTTTCATTCATTGGAGCATCGACAAGGATTGGCTGCAAAAACAATTACCGAGCGGCCTTGAACTGGATCTGTACGATGGACAGGCGTGGATCGGTATTGTCCCTTTTTCCATGAAAGGAGTCACTCTACGGGGTTGCCCTGCACCCAGGTTTCTGTGCGACTTTCCCGAGATCAATTTAAGAACTTATGTCACCAGAAACGGGAAAAAAGGAGTTTGGTTTTTCAGTCTGGATGTGCCCAATGCACTGGCGGTCTGGGCCGCACGCACCTTTTTTCATCTGCCCTATTACAATGCTCGTATCAATACGACTGAGCATGAGCACCAGGTAAACTACCACTCCGTAAGAAACGAAGTCGAATTTGATGGAACTTACATCCCTGAAAAATTCATCGATGCAACGGGTAACTCATTTGAAAGCTGGTCCACTGAAAGATATTGTCTTTATTCCGTTAACTCACAGGGCAGGCTGTTCAGGGGAGACATCCATCACAAACGCTGGCCGCTTCAGTCCGCGTCCATTGAAATCAGGAAAAACACCTTCCTGAACGACATGCCCATCGGAGACATGCACCCCTCTGTTCTTTTTTCAAGGTCCATCGATGTGGTGGTCTATGATTTGGTGAGGGATGATTGATACCGATTTGGAGACCTATGTCAGGGTCATTCTTCCACGGGCATGAAAGTACAGGGTTTAAGGTATTATCACACTTGGCAACGACATCGCTGCGGCATTTTCTCATCTCTGCAGAAACAAGTGTTTTCAAATAAAATCGTAATTCCACAAGACGCATCTCTTTTTTACACTATTGGTTGATTTCACTGATCAAGAATTTCCGACGCAAGTTGAGGTGTTCGCTCAGTGTGTCAAAAAGTTCACTAAATCTCTGCGTCTCCTCATCAGGATCCATTTCATTTAACGCGGCCCTTAGTTTTACTTCGGGTGTCAACTTCTCCCTCAAATCCTCAAAAACAGGCTCGAACACTTCGGGCGTAAACTTGTTCTCAAGCAAACTTTTGACGCGTGCCTTGTATTTCCCATAGAAAGTTGGATTGCCAATCAATGATTTTGAAATCACATCTCCATCACGCCACCAGCTGACGCCTCTCCCGAATCCACCAAAGCCTCCGAAACCCCGACCACCAAACCGACGACGCTCTCCGCTTTCTTCGGGCGCACCGGGAGGCCGAGCTCCTTCACCACCATAATTGAGAGGCATTTTTGAGAGCGAATCTGGAGATCCACCCCGTAGGCTCCAGGTCGAATCCTGATCCCACGGGAGCATGCTCCATTTTCCACCCTTATCGGTGTCATGATGGAGAAAGTAATTATTGAAGTAACCATCCCAGTGCGAAAGCAATAGATTGGTCGCGTAATAAGTGATCACCTGTTCCACATCAAAGTGCGTTTCAATGGCTTTCCACATGGCTGCGTCATCTCCTTTCGCTTGCTCAAGTGACTCGATCATGTTCACCAGATCGTCATAACCTTCATGCGGATGCGTGACCTTTTCCCAGCGAGCCTCAATGTCATCTCGCTCGGTCTGTTTGGATTCGGGGGTGAAGGGACTTGGACGATTGGATTGCTGCCAAATCACCTTGTAAAGGTTTCCATCCGCATTGAGTTGATTCCTCTTGAAGAAACGACCATTGGGTTGTTCAAACCAAAGGTGATACCCAACGGCCTTCCCATTCATCAAGACGCGTGCAGCCCCTGAGTAGACGGTGGCGTTCCCAAAGAGTTCGTAACTTGGGTATGCCAGCATTTCATTGATAGTGGAAGCGTCGCCTGGCTCAAAGAGAACATTCAAAGTCGTCATGCCATTGAGTGGACGATCTTTGTTCAGCCGCACTTTGTATCCACTTTTGCGGGGCAGAATATTGATGTGATCAAAGAACTGAATCTCCTTGGCGCCCGGGGCACGATAGACCAGCGCAGACGGACCCTGTGGAGGCACCGGGATAGAAACATTACCACGGCCGAAACCGCGGCCTCCCCATCCCCTGAAGCGCTCGCCTCCACCACGCGGCTCTTCCCGTTCAACGCGCCCCTGACGTCCTTGTGACACAACGTCACCCATAATGCCAATTACTCTTTCATTGAGACTCATACTGGCATTCCTGACTTCAGCCAGAATAGCTGGAAGATCAGGCTCTGCCTCTTGTTTCTCCAACCTGTTCGCAATTTGCGCTCGCTGCCTGAAAGCGTTGGAAAGGATTTGATGCAAGCCCTCCATTTGTGTTTCTGTGAGTTCCTGAAGCACCCCGCGATCAAACCAGACCGTTTCGATATTGAAGATTGCATGAACGAGCCGCTTGGGATCGAAGCCTCGACGGCGCCTCTCTTCCGTGCCTTGGTTCAGTAAACCTTCAGATAAAATGTTGATTTGCTCCGCTGTGAAATATGCACGGCAAGCCGTCTTCAAGGCCGTCACCATTTGCTGCAACTGTGCATCAAATCGTTCCTGCAAGGAAGAAAGGTCTTTTGCCTCCGTCATTTCAACACGCAAGCCATCCAGCAGACCATTTGCAGTTCGAAAAGCATTGGATATTTGAATCAGTTGTAGAGCGCTTAGATCCTTGTTGAGCGTGAGGCGGACCCATTCATTTTTTAATCCTTCATTGCCTGAGCGGCGCAGCAACTCTCGCCGCAGGATTTCATCCTTGGATTCATCAGGGGGCGGACCGAAGCCAAATCGACTTCGTCCAAATCGACGCCCACTTTGGGTGCGATAAGCCTCAAAATTTGAAGCAACGGAATCAGTGGTGCTTATGAAATGCATGATCGGTATCTCAGACTCAGGTAGATCCCCCGGTATGTAAGTCGAAAAAGTGGGGCGCAATGCATTCGGATGGGGCAGCCAGCCGGTGATTCCGTTCGCTCCAGTGACCTTGTATCGATAGCGCATGACGCTATCGCTTCCTTGTCCAGGAACCGTTGCATGGTATTGACCCTCCAAGGTGCGCTTCATCTTGATGGTAAAATTTCGAGAAGACTGATCTGGCTGTATCACCGAGACCCACACTTCCGCCAGGCTGACCTCTCCATGCACTTCAAGGGAGAGATCAATCTCGGATCCAGCCTTTGAGATGAGAGGTATTTTACCAACTTGATTCATGGCCAGAGGCAATTTTTGTTGATAGACCGAGTTTAATTTACCCGGTGTGCCGGAAGGTGTTTGATCAAAGGTCGCAGTAAGATTGGATGGAGCCCAATTGTGCGCATCCACTGAGGACGCTGAGGGAGAAATCCTTTCCAGCGAGGCTGATTTGCCATCGGCACTTTGCGGCCATGGAGCCTTGTCGTCATATTCGACCGTTTCCAGGACCTCTCCCTGAGCATTGATTAATGAGAGTCGTTCGCCACCATTGTTCAGGGATTTGGTAAATAATCCATCGGGTCGCTGACTGTAAATGCGTTCGAAAAGATCAGCGTCTCTGGCAGCAACAAAGAATGCATCAGGGCGAAGCACAAACCCAGCGGCAATGTCAAGCCCGATACCCTTCACTCGCCATCCCCCGATGTTGACAGGCTCGCTACTGGTGTTCCAAAGCTCCACGTATTCCAATCGCTTGAAATCATCAGGGGCCCGATACATGATTTCGTTGATCACAACCTTGTCCGCCGTCAAGGATTGAGATGCAAAGAGGATAAAGCCGATGAATAATGACAGATAAAGCCGATGGATTCGAAAGTCCTCATGGCGGAGTATGTCAAAACAAGCGGCATCTGCTCTGAAATGTACATTGTTGTTGGTGATCATGGTATTTGTTCAAAGACCGTCCATTGGAGGTATTGGTTACGATAAAGTAAACGGTTCGGACTTTTGATTGCAAAAAATCAAAAAAGACTCCACTGCGATCTGTCGTTTGATTTCAACCTGAAAGCAGCTCTCCTGCAAACCATTTGAAATGCGTAAGATTGGGACAATCCCCATATTTTTTGACATGACGCCTGAGGCTTCGTTTTTCTCGTTGGCCATGGGACGCCTTTATGAAACAGTAGGAAACTGTTTCCGATCAAGATTCGGGGTTGCTTTTGGGCATATTTGAAAGACATTTGAAAGCATGCGCTCGGTGCATTTTGTCAAGCTCACGGCATCGTTCAAATAGAAGACCAGAAGATAACTGATTCCATCATTTGATTCATCCGAAAATGTCATATAAATCTCATGCCTAAGCCTCAACATTGGATCACTCACACCGATCAGATAGAAATTATCGGCGCGCGTGAGCATAATTTAAAGAATGTCTCGCTGAACATTCCGAGAGATCAATTTGTGGTCATCACCGGTGTGAGCGGATCAGGTAAAAGCACCCTGGCATTTGATATCCTGTTCTCTGAAGGCCAACGGCGGTTCCTGGATTCGATGAACGCCTATGCGCGTCAATTTGTGGAACAGATGCCACGTCCAGATGTTGATCGCATCGTCGGCCTACCCCCAACTGTCAGCATCGAGCAACGCAATTCACAAGGTGGCGGCAAAAGCACTGTAGGCACCGTAACTGAGATCCATCAATTCCTTAGACTTCTATTTGCTAGATTGGGCACTCCTTATTGCCCGGAATGCAACTTACCTGTCCAAGGGCAAACGACGGATGCTATCATTCGCGCTCTTGATACTCAGGTCGAGCAACGGGGAAGGCTGAGTGTTCTGGCTCCCATGATTCGAAATCGTAAGGGTTTCCACACAGAGATTGCAGAGTGGGCGTTGAAACATGGATACCAACGGTTGAGAGCGGATGGAGAATGGCATCAGGTTGCTCAACCCTTCAAGCTCGATCGTTACAAGGAACACGACGTTGAGGTTGAAGTAGGCTTGCTGAAGAATTCTGATTTCTCTGCAGCTCAGCATACACAGTCGCTGGTGGAGACTGCCTTGGAAATCGGAAAAGGGATTTTGTTTGCAGTGGATGATCAAGGAGAGGTCTCGATGCATTCAACACAACAGGCCTGTCCTTCATGTGGGTATTCAACGCCTCCTCTGGATCCCAAGCTTTTTTCCTATCACTCTTCTCGTGGATGGTGTCCAGAATGCCGTGGTTTCGGCGAGTTGTTTTACGTCCCTGAAAAAGAGAAGGACTCAGGGGTGGATGCGGTTGAGGAATCGTGGTTTCACCGTCAGAAGGGGAAGCGAGAACTTTGTCCTTCCTGTCATGGTTCACGACTCAATCAACTGGCCAGGTCAGTGCGACTCTCCTTGCGCGGATATCCTTCGTCACTTCCGGAAATGAGCGGATATAATTTTCATGAACAGGCACCCAACATAGATGCCTTTTCGAATCTGGTCGTGAAAGACGCCTTGAATCTTTTTGATGGAATTCAACTGGAAGACAGAGAAAGGGACATCGCACGCGACATCCTGCCGGAAATCCGTGAACGACTTTTCTTTCTCAAGGAAGTAGGGCTGGATTACATGCAGCTTGGCCGGAGTGTGACGACCCTCTCTGGAGGTGAAAACCAGAGGATTCGACTGGCCGCTCAATTAGGATCCACACTTTCGGGCGTCTTGTATGTCCTTGATGAACCGACCATCGGACTGCACGCCAGAGACAATGAACAACTTTTAAAGGCGCTCAAACGGTTGAGAGCACGAGGCAATTCATTGGTGGTTGTCGAGCACGACGAAGACACAATGCGTGCGGCTGATTACATCATCGATCTAGGGCCAAAAGCAGGGGTGTATGGAGGGGAAATCGTGGCGAGCGGCACATTGAAACAACTCTGCAGAAATCCAGCGTCGATCACTGGTAATGCCCTCAAGGAAAGACGCAATTACCCGATGCATGGGTCACCACGTCCCGTTCAAATGTCAACAGTAAAGGCGGGCAAGGGAGCAAGGAAAAAGTCAAATCCAAAAAAAGAAGTAACGCCAAGTATCATCTTGAGCAACGCCTGCTTGAACAACCTGAAGCATTTAACAGTTCAATTTCCGGTGAATCGATTCATCCTGGTCACAGGTGTCAGTGGTTCCGGAAAAAGCAGCTTGATACGTGATTGCCTGGTTCCACTTGCAAAAGAGGCGATCAACAAAAACGGTGTTGCTGAGCTGGATACAATGAAACTGGAAGGCATCGATGTTTTCAACGCGATACACGAGGTGGATCAATCCCCCATCGGGCGCACACCTCGCTCCACTCCAGGCACCTATGTGGGGTTTTTCGATGAAATACGCAAATTGTTTTCGAGCACACCGGAGGCACGCATGCGTGGGTATTTACCGGGAAGGTTTTCGTTCAACAGCAAGGCGGGGCGTTGTCCGGGATGTGAGGGTATGGGAGCCATTAAGATGGAAATGAATTTTTTGCCGCCATCGTATACCCACTGTGAACTTTGTGACGGAAGCCGGTTCAATCAACAGACACTGGATGTTGAATACGGGGGGAAAAACATTGCTGAGGTTCTGGATCTGAGTGTCGCTGAGGCCATCGTTTTTTTTCACGCTGTTCCCAAAGTGCGTCGAGCACTCGAAGCGCTGCAGGATACCGGGCTCGATTACCTCAGCCTGGGCCAGACCAGCCCCACTCTCAGTGGGGGCGAGGCACAGCGCTTGAAACTCGTCACCCATTTGCTGACTGGATTGAAGCCCGGTAAGGATTCCTTGCGCTCCCGTCATAACGCCAAACTATTCGTCCTGGAAGAGCCCACCATCGGACTCCATCATGCGGATGTAAGGCGTTTGGTTGAAGTCCTTCACCGACTCGTGGATGGTGGGCATACCGTGATTGTGATTGAACATCACATGGAATTGATTGCAGAAGCTGACTGGGTCATTGACATGGGCCCGGAAGGAGGTGAGAGCGGAGGTGAAATCCTGGTGCAAGGAGCACCAGAAAAAATTGCGGCATGTAAGCGCAGTCACACCGGGAGATTTTTGAAACGCTTGTTCGACCAGTGAACTCAATACTTTTTCCAGAGCGATGGGAAAAACAAAACGAATATGGCATAAAACTCAAGACGTCCCACGGCCATGAGGAAACTCAAAAGTAGTTTTGTGTAAGGTGCCAGACTGGAGAAATTGCTTGTTGGACCCACCGTGCCCAGCCCGGGTCCAATATTGAACAAGGTCGCCAATACCGCTGAAATACTGGAAACAAAATCCATCTCTGGCTCCAGCAGGGTCACCGTCAAAGTGGCCAGAAGAACTGTGATCCCGGAAAGCCCGACGAAAAATAAAGTACCAATGCGAAGCGCATCACTCACCGGCCGACCATTGAGTTTGAGATGGGTAACCAAATTGGGACGAAATTCAGCATTTACCTGAGCTTTGATACTTTTGATGAACAAGATCCATCGACTCAATTTAACCCCTCCAGAAGTGGAACCCGCACATCCACCACAGATCATTAACAACAACAACAAGACATTGGATAGTGGCGGCCATGCATCGAAATCCGCAGTGACAAATCCCGTTCCCGACATGAGGGCAACAACTTGGAACGCGGCGACACGGAAAGAACGTAACCATGAATCCTCCAGCTCGAACATGGAAAGGTTCACACCCACCACAAACGTCGCAACCATCAGTATAATTAAAAACACCTTGGATTCTTCATCATCTTTCCACCGATCCCAGCGACCGCGGATCAACCATGCGTAGAGGATGAAATTGATACTGCAGGCGATCATCATGACAATGGTCCAGGTTTCGATCGCAGGGCTGTTGAAATATGCGATGCTTTCACTGTGAGGACTGAATCCACCCGTTGAAACTGTGGAAAAAGTATGACAGACGGCGTCATACCATGACATGCCCAAAATTTTGAATCCCGCAAAGCAAATAACAGTCACGGTCAAGTAAAGGGACCATAACTTTGTGGCAATTTTGCCTGTACGATTGGCGACGCCACCAATTTCTTTGGCGGAGGATTCATGCAGGAAGATCGCTCGACTACCGATCCTGAAAGATGAAAGTAAGGCAACGAATAATACAAGAATCCCCATCCCGCCCAACCATTGAGTGAGTGAGCGCCATAGCAGTAGTTCCTTGGGATAGATCGAAAGATCAGCCATGACAGAAGCCCCGGTGGTCGTGAAGCCAGACATGGATTCAAAAAAGCTGTCCACAGGACTCAGACCCGGCTCACAGAACATGTAAGGCATGGCACCAAAGACCGAACATATGATCCACCCAAGCCCAACCACCGCGATGGCTTCCTTGCGCAACAAGTCCTGCTTGTTGCGGCCTCCGAATACAAAGCAAATCAAAGCAGCAAATCCACTTACCATCGCTGAGATGGAAAAGGCACGCGCAGCGCTACTTTCCAACACACCACTGCGACCACAATAAGCCAGGCAAAGCAGCTCCAAAAAGCAAAGGACCATCAGTAAAAAACCGATGATCTTGAAAATATTTTTGTAATTCATTGAGTTGGATGAAGAACAGATTCCAAGCCTGCAAAAGGCTATAGATCCACAAGACAGAGGTCAAAGCATAACTGGCTGATCGAAGCAGCCGGATTGTGATTCGATCAGATCAAATAATACTTGATGCAGACGTGATGGAGCCACGATCCTGAGATGCGCACCTGAAAACCGTAAGAAGGTGAATGATGAAGTCTGGTCGGAATCTGACTCTATTGCTGCGCTCGCTGTATGCTTACCCCCACAAATTGGGTGTCCGGGAGGATGAACTTCTTGATCTGAATGTCTACCTTGGCAGGCTGAAAATCCCGCAGCACCCAGTCGGCAATATGAGAGGCCAGTGTCTCAATGAGCTTCCACTCGCGATGGCTTCCCCATTCAACCAGATCACGGGTCAAGCGATAGTAATCGATGGTATGATTTAAATCATCCGTGGAAGCAGCTTGCTCAAAATCCAGATATAATCGAATCGTGATCAGCAGTTTTTGAGCAACTGCACGTTCTTCATCCGGAACACCGACTTTGAAGTGCACTTCAAGGTCATTGATTTCGATCATGTCATTCATGCCTTTGATAAAATGAATTATTTTTCGTTTAAGACAGCTTCAACCAATATCTGGGTCGGTTGATTGAGATCCAGATGCAAGGCATCCTCTAGGGTGACCCAGCACCATTCCTGAGCTTCATCATTCAAAACAACCTTGGGAGTCGCCCCCCGACACCGGCAGGTGTAATTCAACAGCAGGAAATGCGCATCTCGATAGAATTCACTGGGGGAGATAGCATCCTGAACAAGAATGAACTTGATATCATCCACCTCCAGCGCGGTTTCTTCGCGAATTTCACGGCGCAGGGCGTCTGGACTGGATTCCCCTGTGTGAATCTTGCCTCCTGGAATCCCCCATTTGTCTGACCATTTGTGCGTGCGGATCATGAGCGCTTCATCGTTCTGATTGAAAATCAAAGCGCCTACGGTTGGAATGGGAAAGGGTGAGTTGGAAATATTTACCAGAGATTGCTCCTTTTTAAACGGATCAAAGGACGTCTTTTCCAAAAGGCTCTTGAGTTCTCCCAGATGTTCTACAATCAATTCCGGTTGACTCTGCTTGAGAGCCTCCAAACCCTTGAAACCGGTAAGCACGGCGCAGCCCGCCATACCTCCATGATGCGCTGTTTCAATGTCATGCTCCATATCACCTATGTATAGAGTCTCCTCAGGCGTCAATCCATGCGCAGCAATGATTGCATGAATCTTTTCCCGCTTATCCCAGACTCCGGTGTAAATTTTTTCAAAATGAGATCCAAATCCCGACTTTTGATCATGCACTTGAAAATGCTGTGGATGAATGGCACTCAACACAAATGATCGGATCTGGTTCTCCGAGCAAAATTCCAGAAAAGAAGCAGCGTGTGACATGGGAGACACGGAGTGCTGTTCTCTGCTGAAAGCATCGTGAAAACAGCGCTCCAACTGGTCAATGGGCACATCCGGGATATATCGGTCGTAGAACTTGGTGAAAGGCAACTCAAACTCCTTTCGAAATTCATCGAGCGAAAGCGGGGAGACACCTGCTTTTTCAAAAACCTGACACGTCGCCTTCCAAACGGCAGGAAGGTCGTCCATCAAAGTGCCGCACCAGTCGAATATGATATTCCTTATCACGAGGCAAAGCTTAACTCAGGCGATGGAGAAATCAAATGACGATCCCTTTTCCAAAAGGTTATTTGGTTTTCTTTCGCCGAAAAAAACCTCAACATGTCCTGCATACGATCATGAAGAGTCATTTTGGATTGGAATTGGCAATCATTTGCCTACTGATTTCTGCCAATGGTGTGTTTGCCATGGCAGAAATGGCCATTGTCTCTGCCCGCAAATCAAGATTGCGACGCAGAGCCAGGGATGGAGACAAACGGGCACAGATAGCACTGGATCTGGCAGCCTCTCCAAATCGCTTTCTTTCAACGGTTCAATTCGGCATCACATTGATCGGCATTCTGGCGGGTGCATTCGGCGGGGCAACCATTGCACGCACGGTTTCAAGCTGGGTGGCAATGGCCCCTTCCCTTGCCCCGCATGCAGATCAAATCGGATTTGGTATCGTTGTTGTCTTTATCACCCTAGGTTCCTTGATCTTTGGGGAAATACTTCCCAAAAGACTGGCCCTGGCGCAGGGCGAGCGCATTGCTTCCGCTTTGGCTCCCATGATGCATCGATTGTCAGTCATCGCATCACCTTTTGTCGGGTTTGTCGGGTGGGTCATTGAGATTGCACTGAAGTTACTGGGGGTGAAGCCCAACGCAGATTCCTCGGTCAATGAAGAGGATATCCGTGTCATGGTGGAACAGGGTTCGCATGCAGGGATATTTCACAAGGCAGAGATTGAACTGGTCGCTGGAGTCATGCGGCTCGATGAGACCCGGATTCACGATATCATGATTCCTATCGCTCAAGTAACCTGCCTGAAAACCACCGATCAAGCTGAGACCATTAACCAGAAAATCAAGCAAGCAGGACGCTCCTACTTCGCACTTCGAAATGCAGCCGACGGACAGATCATGGGACTCATTTCCTTGAGGGAACTCTGGCTGAATTTCGGGGGGAAATGCCCCTCCGAAATCTCGCTCGAATCCATTGCAAGCACGCCGTTGATCGTTCCAGAATCCACGCATGTCGTCAAATTACTGGAAGCATTCAAACGATCCGTGTGGCACGCCGCTCTGGTGGCAGACGAATATGGCGAGATAACAGGCATGGTCTCGTTGATGGATGTGATGGAGGCCATCGCAGGTGACTTCGCAAATCATGATGAGGCTCGACTGGCTTCTCCTCATCAGCTGCGTGACGGTGAATGGCTTGTCGATGGTTTGGCTGATATTGACGAGGTAGCCCGTGCGATTGAACCAGAGACTCCACTCAGCGTGCCCTCCGGAAAATTTCATACCATAGGAGGCATGCTCATTGCCGTTCTGGGTCGCATTCCCAATGAAGGCGACCGCATACCATGGGATGATTTCTGGTTGGAAGTCGTGGAGATGGACCGCAACAGAGTGGACAAATTAAGGATCATCCGGAGTTCCATGCGCTCTCCTTCAGACGGACAGGAAAAGGATTCCCCCTAAGGCAGACACCTGTGCAAAAAACTATTTATGTCCGAAACGCTCAATCAATTCTGCCAGCGATCATTGGATGCGGTTCAACTGGAAGGACTCAAGCGCCAGCTGCGGCTCATTGAATCTCCTCAATCCTCTGTTGTCCAAATCAATGGCCGAGAGTATCAGAATTTCTCATCCAATGATTATCTCGGATTAGCCAATCATCCCGGGATAAAGGAGAAGGCATTACAGACCATGGAAACCTTTGGCACAGGAGCAGGTGCCTCTCCTCTCATCTCGGGTTTTCAAACACCCCTGAATGAACTGCAAATGGCACTGGCCGATCTGAAAGGTGCAGAGTCGGCATTGGTTTTCCATTCCGGTTACTGCACTGCAGTGGGAACCATACCGGCTCTTTTTGGGCCCACGGATATCCTGATCATTGATAAACTATGCCATGCTTCGTTAATTGACGGAGCTCGCAGAAGTGGAGCCAAGCTAAGGGTTTTCCGTCACAATGATACAGTCGATCTTGAAAAAAAATTAAAGTGGGCAGCGTCACAATCAACCACACCCGGAACGAAAGATGGAAATCACATCGGGATCATCGCAGAAAGTGTTTATTCGATGGACGGAGATCATGCACCCCTCAGGCAGATGACGGCATTGAAGCATGCTCATGGGGCATGGCTCATGATTGATGAAGCCCACTCAACGGGATTATTTGGAAAACACGGAGGAGGATTGATTCAGGAACAAGGGTTATCCGGACAAGTGGATATTCAGATGGGCACGCTTGGAAAAGCGCTTGGATGTTCAGGTGGATTCATCGCGGGCTCGAAGTTATTGGTGGACTTTCTGATCAACAAAGCACGCTCGTTTATATACTCCACTGCACCTTCTCCCATGGTAAGCGCAGCCGCACTGGCTTCCCTTCATATCACAACATCGGAAGAGGGCGACCATTTGCGCAAGACTCTGTTCGATCGTATTCAGACCTTCCATGAGGCTGTGGGCGATCCATGGAGGAACCCGAATGGAGGCACGGCACCTGGGCTGCATCAAACAGCGGGATTGACTTCTCCCATCCTTCCCTGGTGGGTGGGTGATGCCGAAAAAGCCGTTCGCTTATCTCAGGCTCTCATGGATCGAGGATTGTTCGTACCTGCCATACGGTATCCAACGGTTCCTCCCAACACGTCTCGACTACGCATCACTCTCAGCGCATCTCACTCAAGCGCCGCTATTAAAAACCTTGTGAAACAATTGGTTCATTGCCACGAGCAACTGAGCCCTTTTTCCTGAAAATATGGATCCTCTTGCACAAAAAGATCTCAACTACGTTTGGCACCCATTTACCCAAATGCAGGATTGGGCGAAAGAAGAGCCCATCGTCATCAAGTCCGGAAAAGGCGCCGTTTTGAAGGATCAACACAATCGAAGCTATCTCGATGCGAATGCATCGATATGGACCAACCTTCACGGGCACCGTCATCCGGCCCTTGACAAGGCGATCCAGAACCAGTTGAAAAAGATTGCCCATTCCTCCGCTCTTGGTTTTGCGAATGAACCGGCATCGCTTCTCGCAGAGCAATTGGTGAAAACAGCCAACCGTCCTGGATTATTCAAAGATGCCGGGAGTGGGTTTAAAAATCCGAAGCTGAGTAAAGTTTTCTTTTCGGACGATGGTTCCACCGCACTGGAAGCAGCCCTTAAACTGGCTTACGAACATGCCAGAAGATCAGGAAAAGGTCATCGCCCGAAATTCCTTTCCATTGATCATGCCTACCACGGTGACACGATTGGTGCCGTCAGCGTTGGTCAGGTCGATTTATTTCACAAATCGTTCTCAGGCTTGTTGTTTTCATCAGACAAAGCCATGTCGCCCTACTGCTATCGTTGTCCGTTCAACAAGGCAAAGCCTGAACGGGCAGACGCCAGGGACTATCGAAAATGCAACTGGGAATGCGTCGGAAAAGTAGGGCAACATTTTGAGGCAGGACAAAAGAAAAAAACAAATTACGCAGGATTTGTTTTTGAGCCCGTTGTCCAGGGAGTCGCGGGAATGGTCGGCCAACCCGAGGGATGGCTCAAACGCGTGGCCACTCTGGCACGCCAAGCAGAGGTGCCGTTGATCGCAGATGAAGTCATGACAGGTTTCGGGCGAACCGGTTCGATATTTGCTTCACATCAAGAAGGGATACAGCCCGATTTTCTGTGCCTGGCCAAGGGGCTGACGGGCGGTTATCTCCCCATGGCAGCCACACTGACGACTCAAGCTGTGTATGAAAACTTTCTCGGGCCCTATGACTCGTTCAAAAGTTTTTTTCATGGACACAGTTATACCGGAAATCAATTGGGCGCTTCTGCGGCATTGGCTAGTCTGGGGCTTTTGAAAAAAACAGGCAGCGCGCCTGGAAGACGCAAACTGCAGCAACACTTGAAGCAATCTCTCGCCCCTCTTTGGAAATCACCCTTTGTAGGAGATATCCGTCAATCGGGTCTGGTCGCAGGTATCGAACTGGTTGAGGACTGGCGCACGCGCAAACCATGGCCCATTCAGAAACAGGTCGGTATTCAAATCTGCAGGGAAATGGCGGCACTCGGTGTGCTCACCCGCCCCATTGGAAACGTGATTGTCCTCATGCCTCCCTACTGCTGCTCTGAAACCCAGGTGCACAAGATGACACGCGCTTTGACCAAAGCCATTGAAAAGGTACTCGGATCTGCGACTATTTGAAGGGAGCACTACTCATTGGATTCACCCGCCTCGTCGCCAGCCTCTTCAACATCATCGGACTGACCCAGACCCGCTTTCTGCATCGGGTTCTTGTCCAATTTTTCCTGAGACAGTTTGAAACGAGCTTTCTGAATTTCAGGGGGATACACGTTGTTCGCAAGGTTGATGTCAGCCGTCTGAAGATGAGGATCCACTCGCAAGGCACGGATGGGTTCACGTGTGATCAGGAGCTTACTGACCTGATCGCTGTGCTGCCTCCAGATTTCTGCCGGGTAATGACGCGTTTCCTTGCTACCGTTGAAATATTCGATTTCCAGAATAATAGGCATCACAAGGCCGCCTACATTTTCAAAATCAACGACATAAAAATGACGCTCCAGTTTCAACAGATCCCTGTCAACGGGTTCGAGTTCATCGATCGCTTTCTGATCTTTTTCACGATCTTCATCGATGACATCCAGAGGATCATAATCATTGTAAAAATCAATCAACTCGGGAAATTGATCCACGAGCAGCTTCAGGTTTTTGTTGCGTAATTTGGAAATGGAAACGGGCTCCTCCTCGCGATCCTGCTTGAGACGCTCCTTGTCAACGACGGGGTCCAGCGTATCCATTTGATACTCGGTGACATTGGAAATCGCCAGATCGACGTGGTCGGTCGAATAAAACCAACCGCGCCAGAACCAATCCAGATCGATGCCCGATGCATCCTCCAGAGAACGGAACAGGTCCGCGGGCTGCGGACGCTTGAACATCCACCGCTGCGAGTAGGTACGAAAAGCAAAATCAAAAATTTCACGTCCCAGAATGGTTTCCCTTAAAATGTTCAACGCCGTCGCTGGTTTTCCGTAGGCGTTGTTTCCGAACTGAAGGATCGATTCCGAATTGCTCATGATCGCAACCTGCTGCGACGATTTCATGTAGGAAACCATGTCCTTAGGCTCACCCCTTCGCGCTGGATAATCTTCCTCCCATTCCTGCTCGGTCAGGTATTGAAGGAAAGTGTTCAAGCCCTCGTCCATCCAGGTCCACTGCCTCTCGTCACTGTTCACGATCATCGGAAAATAGTTGTGACCTACCTCATGAATGATCACGGAAATCAAACCATATTTGGAATGCATCCATTGCTCGCCATTGGCTGGCTTGCCCCAATAGGTACCGTCAGCCAGTGGTCGTGGCGCATTGAAACAGATCATGGGATACTCCATGCCACCGACAGGGCCATTCACGGAAATGGCTACAGGGTAAGGGTAATCAAAGGAGAATTTGGAGTAGACATCCATTGTATGCGCAACGGCGTGCGTCGAGTATTTGCTCCACAGTGGCTCAGCTTCATTTGGATAATAAGACATGGCCAACACGTCGTTTTTTCCGGACAGGTGATGCATGGCATCCCAAATAAATTTGCGAGAACTGGCGAACGCAAAATCTCTCACATTTTCAGCTTCAAATACCCATGTCTTCTTGCCCGAGGGATCTGTGGATTCATTTTCTTTTGCCTCCTCGGGAGTGATGATGAATACGGGTGTTTCAGAGCTTGCTGCCTGCTGGAATCGCGTCCATTGCTCGTTCGTCAATACTTCCTTGCCATTTTGAAGTTCACCCGTGGCGGCCACGACATGATCATCGGGCACCGTAATGGCAACACGGTAATCTCCAAACTCGAGCGTGAATTCTCCGCGACCGAGAAATTGTTTGTGATGCCAGCCACGATCGTCGGTGTAGGCAGCCATGCGAGGAAACCACTGAGCCATTTCATAAATGAAATTATCATCTTCGGGGAAATACTCATAACCGCTGCGGGCACGAATCAATTGGGCATCGATGATGTTATAGGACCAGGCAACGGAAAAATGCATCGATTTGCCGGGTTTCAAAGGAAACGGCAGATCAATGCGCATCATGGTTTTGACGATGGTATGGCTCAGGTCAGCTCCCGAAGCATCCTTGACCGAATGGATACGTGCCTTGCCATCAAACGACTCACGCTCGAGCAATCCTCGAAGTGATTTGAACTGCAGTCGCTTGATGTCAGGAGCTGAGCTTGTAATATGTCCATCGGAATCTTTGGCAAAGAGATTGGCATCGATTTGTACCCAGAGATAATCAAGCGCATCCGGACTGTTGTTGGTGTAGTGAATTTTCTCGGACCCAATGATGCGTTGGCGCTCATCGTCCAGTTCCACACTGATGTCATAATCCGCACGCTGCTGCCAGTATGCATTTCCCGGCGCACCTGAAGCGGTTCGGTAGCTGTTGGGAGTTGGAAGCACTTCCTCAAGCTGACGAAATTTGGTTTCCCCGAACTCAGCGGCACTCATTGAGCACCCGCAAAGCAACATGCAGAAAATCGCAAGCGGATTTAAAAATGTAAGCAGAGAGCCAAAACCATTGCTTCTGGGCCTATGTGAAAAGTGAATCATGATTGGGGCATACTATGCTGAATCCATATGACAATCAACTTCAACCTGAGTCGCCAAGTGCGACTGGATGTCACAGAGCTTTAAATTGGCGACACTGCCAATGCGCACGGACGGAAAATGTCGAACTCTCTTGCAGGTCATCCTGCCGTCTCGATATGGATCAACCGTTGAGCATGCGTTTCAGAACCTCTCCCACCAATGCTGGATTGGCCTTGCCACGGCTGAGTTTCATTACCTGACCTTTCAGGAAATTCAATGCCGCTTCTTTGCCTTTACGGAAATCATCTGCAGGACCAGGGTTGGCGTCAATGGCCTGTTGGCAGAAGGTCTCGATCGCACCTGAGTCTGAAACTTGAACAAGCCCTTTCTCTTCAACAATCGCGGCTGGAGATTTGCCGGTATCAAACATTTCAATAAAGACGGTCTGCGCAATCTTGGTGCTGATTTTTCCTGAATCCACCAGCTTGATCAATTCCAGCAATGCAGAGGCATCAAATTTAAGCTCCTGCAGGCTTGTCTCGGATTCCGTCAGTTTGGCTTGAAGGTTGTTGATGACCCAGTTGGCAAGAGCTTTTGGCTGCTCCACCTTGACCGCAATTTGCTCAAAATAATTACCAAGCGCGACATCATTGACGAATACGTCTGCATCTCCATCAGGCAACTTGTATGCCTCCATGAAACGTCTCTTGCGAGCGAGTGGAAGTTCGACGACACCCTTTTTGACTTCCTCAAACCAGGCCTCGGAGGGTTCAAACGCCATGAGATCAGGATCCGGAAAATAACGGTAGTCATGAGCATCCTCTTTGTTGCGCATGCTTTCAGTGATCCCGGCCACGTCGTCCCATCGACGTGTTTCCTGAGCGATGGTTTCGTTGTTCTGAATCGCTTCTATCTGACGCGGGATCTCATATTGCAAGGCACGACGAACCCCACTGAAGCTGTTCATGTTCTTGATTTCCACTTTAGCGCCCAGTTCGGCCGTTCCCTTGGGTCTTACACTGATATTGACATCACAGCGCACCATCCCCTTCTCCATGTCGCAATCACTGATGCCGGCATACGTCAGGATATCCTTCAAGGCATTGAGGTAGGCATGTGCCATGTCCGCAGTGGTAATGCAGGGCTCGGTGATGATTTCAAGCAAAGGAACCCCGCCGCGATTGAAGTCTACTCCACTCTGGCGATCATAGTGAAAACTTTTACCCACATCTTCTTCCAGATGAGCACGTGTCAACTGTACCCGCTCCGTTTTGCCGTTCAGCTCAAAGTCCACATGACCATTGATGGTGGAGGGTAATGCAAGCTGGGTGATCTGATAGTTTTTAGCCACATCAGGGTAAAAATAATTTTTCCGATCAAAGCGGGCATGCCGTGGCAGATCGCAGTTCAGCAGGTAACCTGTCAAGGCGGTCAATCGTAACGCTTCTTCGTTCGCAACAGGCAACACACCCGGCATGCCAAGGCAGACAGGGCACACTTGTGTGTTTGGATCAGCACCATACTGATTGGGGCAACCGCACCACATTTTGGATTTGGTTTTCAGTTGGACGTGGGTTTCCAGACCGATAATGGGTTCGTATTCCATGATTGCTGTGTTGGGTTATGCTTGGAAAATGATTCAGGATTTGTGTTTGGGCATGAAAGGCTGGAGTTTGCGGCGCAGACATCCGTTGTTGGCGATCATGGAGTAGCGGTGCTCGTCGTCGATTGCCTGATGATAAAAATCCCCGCCAGCTTGTTCCAGGATAAATCCGCCGGCAACGATGTCCCAGATGCGGACCCCTTTTTCCATGAAGGCATCCAGCCGGCCATCGGCTATCCATGCCAGCGAAAGCGCGGCAGCTCCAAGAATCCTGACCTTGCGCACGCGGTAAACCAGAGAATTGAACGCAGGCAACATTTCATCCAGGGCGCCTTTGGATTTGGAAAAACCAATCGCAAGCACGGATTCTTCCAGTTTTTTGTGCTTGTTGGGCTGAATCAGGCGACCATTCATGCGTGCGGGTTTATCTCTCACGGCAGCCCACATCTCATCCAGAAACGGATCATAAACCACACCAAGGATCGTTTCCGGTTTGGATCTACGTTTACCAGCTTTGATGGAGACGCCTTGCAGGCCAATGCTCACACATGCATGGGGAAGGCCGTAGGTGTAATTGACAGTTCCATCAATGGGATCGACGATCCAGCGAACCGGCTCGTTCACGTCGCCAGTGAACCCTTCCTCACCCAGTACTGGAATGGATGGGCGATAATCCTTGAGCACTTTTTCAATAACCTTCTGACAGCGCACATCCAGTTCCAGTTTGATATCATGCTGAGATTCCTCCTGCCGTTTCTTTGTTTTACGAAGGTTTTGGCTCATTAATTTGCCAGCCGCCTGCGCGGCCTCTTGAGCGACGGCAAGTGCCTTGTTGAGTTCTTTCTGGTTCAGCTGATGGTCCATGATGTGTGTTTGTCTCTTATACACATCTCCGAGCCCACGAGACAAGAGGCAATCTCGTATGC
>OLHY01000136.1_pt1 | contig 26935 bp, 22 predicted proteins | sample 1609411 | NCBI WGS metagenome assembly OLHY01 (sample SAMN05416817, study PRJEB24817) | seawater metagenome | isolation source: Sea water | place: Canada:Atlantic | collected 2013-07
GAGATTGCCTCTTGTCTCGTGGGCTCGGAGATGTGTATAAGAGACAGCCATACATGCATGCGCTAAATAAGGCACCTTGTACTGTCGTTCAACGACTCGAGTCGCTGAGGCAAATGCGGCGTCTGAATCACCCGCATTGATATCGGCTTTGACATCGCCATTGGCAACAGCTGACTCGATATCATTCTGAAACTGCTCAAAGATACCCTTCGAATCAACGACATCTTGGCTGACGTTTTGCCATTCAATATCGAGCTCAGCCAAGGCTTTCTTGGCAGTCCAATAGCTATTTGCGACAACGGCAACTGCATCGTCCAGTTTCACAACATCAACAACACCTTTTACGGCTCGGGCTTTTGAGTCATCGACAGACTTTACCGTCGCACCAAACACTGGCGCCGCGGCAATTGTGGCGTAGACCATGCCATCAACTTTCGCATCAATCCCAAACATCGCCGTGCCGTCGACTTTGCTAGGAATATCAAGGCGCGGCTTGCTTTTGCCCATGATGGTGAACTCATCCGCAGTCTTTAGTTTTGGCGTATAGGGCGGCTGTAACTCCCCAGCTGCCACAACAAATGTTGCGTAAGGCTCATTCCTACTACCATCACTGATCATTCCAGATTTCGCCGTCAAGCTGGCAACTGGAACACCCCACTGCTTAGCAGCAGCGGCTAATAACATTTCTTTTGCTGCGGCACCGGCAACTCTCATTCCATAAACACCCGTCGCCCGCACACTGGCACTGCCGCCGGTGATTTGCAGATGCATCGAATTTGCTACCGTCTGAAACAAACCATCTACGGTGCCGACCAATGCCTTGGGTATCTTGGTATCACCTAAAACAAAACCTTTACCCACCGGACCGTTCGCATAGGCATCTTCCGCTGGCGCCTCGATGAAACTGACCATTTCCCAATCAACATCTAGCTCATCCGCTAACATCTGAGTTAACGCCGTTTGTGCGCCCTGCCCCATTTCTGAATGGGGCACAATTACCGTGACTTGATTTTGCGCATCGATCTTGACCCACGCATTCACCAGATGTTCGCCGTCACTGGTGACGTATTGTTCTAGTTTACTATTGCGATTACCGGGCCGAATACCAACGCCAATAACAAGCGCTGTGCCACCAACAACACCTGCGGTAATAAATCCTCTTCGTGTCCACTTACCCATTTTTCATCTCCCCAGCGTTAGATGATTGAGTGTCGTTTGCTTTGGGATCATAAATCGCAACCTGATTCTCTGCTACACGCTTAATCGCTGTTCGAATACGCCCATACATGCCACATCGACAAACATTACCCGACATCGCACGATTAATATCGTCATCGCTTGGATCATCATTTGTTGCCAATAATGCAACCGCAGACATAATTTGACCCGATTGACAGTAACCACATTGCGGCACCTGAGCATCGATCCACGCCTGTTGAACCGGATGCAACTCGTCTTGCCCCCCTATACCTTCAATCGTCGTAATCTCGGCACCTGCAACGGCGCCGACCGGCAAGACACAGGTCTTCATAGGCTTACCATTGACGTGCATCATGCAGGCACCACATTGAGCTATACCGCAACCAAATTTAGTGCCTGTTAATCCAAGCTGCTCGCGAACCACCCACAGAAGCGGCGTGTCAGATTCTGCCTCTATCGTGTGTACTTTTCCGTTAACGGTAATTTCCATTGTTCGCCTCTGAGTTTTCTTCGACTGTATTTACGTAAGATTAGCCTTCTAGCATCCCTGCTACCTAAACCAAACAACTCAACTTTTAGAAGATTGAATGGGAGGTATAAGCAAGAGATTAATAGCGTGCGAAGATTATCATAGCCGTTTTGTAAAACGAAGGCGCGACAGAGAACCAACACAAAGCAATAACCACGAAGGTTCTTAAGTCCTGATAATGAGGCTAATGCACAACAGAGCTATTTAAAAAAAATGGTAAAGAGGGATTTTGGCAAGCGTACTTTATGTAATTAAAAAACTATAAACGGGCGCAGACTTTAGTGCTGTGAAAAAGAAGAATAAACCGCATTTCTGCCAAGACAGCCAAGTATATCAGCGGTTGAAATTTGAGCTTAACTTCAGCCCCTGCATTCATCCCGCAAACACTTGCTGTCAATATCGTTGTTGTTCATAGTGGTTTTTCTTATCCTCTATTGCGCGTGCGAGTTTATTGATTCGGCCTTGAAAGAATTAACCTCAAGGCTGACACCAAGAGGTTAATGGCAAAAAAGCCTATTCAGCTGTGTAGATGATTTCGCATAGCTCAAAATTATCAGACACGACTTCGTCGACTAACGCTAGCGCTTCCTGCCAAGTGCCCATCCAAGCGGCACCAGCATAAGCATCGTCAAGAATCCTTCCTGAGGCGCCGTACGACGGGCTTACTGCTCTTAAGTGAATAGTCTCGTGAACGCCGCCGCCAATCGGCTGAAAAACACCAAGATTAACCTTATGCCCAGCTGTCCGCAGAGCAGTCTCTAGTTCAGCAATTTTGTTTACAAATGACTGTAAGTTTTGGCTTAAAATGTTGAGCCGCCAAAGACGCTCAGAGCCTGGTTCTAGCGTGAACTGCTTCAAAGGCTTGAACATGACATTGTATTTTACTTCCCTGATAGCCATTAGTTCAGGTGTCGCCTTCATTGCGTCGTATTTGCTGGTCGCAGCCATGGCCTGTTCAATCGAGTCGAAACCGTTGTAGATGAACATTTGCCCCGGGTAATCATGCCCCGTTTTTGTGATACACGCGCCGGCAATAGAGGAACCAATGGCCTTGAAGGGCGCAGGGTTTTTTTTCAAAGCCGCGATATATGCATCTGGGTCTTGTGCCTGCACCATAAGTGCAACAAAGGCACCGCTACCCGCGGGCACGTCGCCGTGGTCGTTGGAATAGACGAAAGTAGACATCATAGTAGCTAGTAGTAACGTGATAAATCTCATATGCAAAACCTCTTTCTAAGTTTGAAGATATAAAGTAACTCAGCTTAGAGTGCCTTGCTAGATCATTTTTGATAGAAGAACCGCATTTGCGGAAAAAATTGATCAGTATCGTATCGATATTGAGCTATGTGCACCAACGCCTACGATGCAACTAAGCTTAAAGAGTGTCTTGAGACAAAATGAGCCCCGAGGATAAATCAGAGGTGCAAAAGTTGACGAGACAAATGATGAAGAGTTCCCCGGACATCGAGTAACAAACTCTGGCTACCACAGACACAGTTGTATCGGTCTCCGCAGGCTTTCCTATCTCGCAAAGAACAGTGTCATACTGGAATGACAGCATGAGCCCAGGAGCGGACATTGCCGATAAACTCTACCAGGCTGAGACCCGTGATCTAACCTGCTGGTGGGCTTTGCGCGAAGTTTGGAACGTTTGGGTCCATACAATCCCAGGGCAGCGCACTCGCAGTGTAGATATTCATCGCAGGTTTGAACCAAGAGGGGTCATCCAAGCTTGAAGCATAGACTAGGTAGAGGTCCGGTAACGCTCCCAGCGTTGATACCGCCCTTGACCCACAGCTGGGGCAAAACCCCCGATTAATCTCTCCGCCATTGTCACCATACTTGGTGTAAAACTTGTATTCACCGGACATCTGAAAACCGTCTTTTGGGACAGCAAACGCTGTCGCACAAACACTACCAGTCGCTTGCTGGCAATCTCTGCAGTGGCAGCTGAAACTAAAATCAGGCTCGGCGGTAACATTAAAAGTGTAGCGAAACGAGCCGCAAAGGCATCCGCCAGATTGTTCACCTTGCATTGAAGACATCCGTTTACATCCAAAATTCGTGAGCTGTTACTGTAACAGGAGTGCCAGCTTTCACAACGCTTATGGTCGTAGTTTCAAATTTTAATTATAGCACTGGTCAACTCCATTGGGTCGAGTCCCGCCGGATTGACTAACGATCTTTAGCTAGCTGCGACCCTTTATCTCCGTTGTAGGCGCTCTCGTTCCGATCGTTGTGGCCACCCGGACTATCGAGGCCATCAGCATGAACAAGGGACAGGTTGCTAAATAGAATAAGTAGAGGTCGTAATATCAAGATCCTAGCCTGATACAGGATGGACAATATCTGGCTAACGGTAAATCGTGATGTCTTCATGCAAAATCTCCTGTACAAATATTACGAGAAAGTTCTACTTTTGAGCAAGGTTACTTCGAGGCGGGATTACCATTCGGTCATGTGTCTACTTAGCTCCGCAGATAAGACTAAGTTTCGGCAAGCGCTGGGCGATTCAAGAACTATTGAACAGATCAATATGTCTGTCGAAATAAATCGTAGGACCAACACTAACTAGAAAAAATCATTATTCCAACGCGGCCTCAGTCAAGTGTTATCTGGGGCTTTTTTGACACGGGCTCGGACAATGCTGAGCCGTTGCCTGCCGGTGGTGTTTATTTTTAAAGTTGGCGTCTCAGCCAGCGGCGAATCCTCTGAGAACGCCAAGGGTTTGGGGTGAGTTTCAACGTTTGTGATAGCGTGCGACGCCGTAGCACTGACACCCAAATCCGAACCATTATTGTACCTCAATGTATCTTCCGCTAGATTCATGGACCCCTTTAATTTTCAATGAACTTAAACATAGCGAGAAGATAATATGATACGAACAGCCCTGACTTTACTTGCGGTATTCGCGCTAGTTCCATGTGCTTTCGCCGACAACCATGAGAATAGCTGGCGAGGCGTAGACCTCGACAAAAATTTCGGCATGCAATTTGAGGTGTGCTCGTTGCAAGCCGGAAAATCTATCACAGACGTGGCGAAACTGGACGCCCGCTTAAAGCAAGCTTGGTCCAAGATGAACATAAACCTTTCCATGATTCGACTGACGCCAATGTTTAGTCATGGTATGCCAGGTCAGTCGAATGTTGATTATATTGATTTGGTTATGGGTGATATCAACGGATTTGGCGCTGCTTGGGACGCTTGGATGGTATCCGATGAAGCCGCCAAGCTCATGGCAGATGCTGCCAAGTTAGGCGATTGTAGATTTAAATTTGGCCAAGGCGTTAACAAAATGCTTAATGCGGCGGAGCTTGATAGCACAGATAACCGCCTAATGACCATGAACTGGTGCGGGCCGAAAGAGGGCGTTTCTTATGAACAATTGAAAGCCAAGCATGGTTCGTGGCTGGCAGACAATGGTGATGATCTTGATCTTGCGGCTTGGAATATTTTCGCGCCGCGTTTGGGTGCGGGTAGTCGACAAGGCAAATTCATGCATTTGGTGTCCTACACCAGCGCCTCAAAACTGATGGCCAATCAAGACTGGCTTGCTAACGGCGGCGGCGCTGCTGCGATGAGAGACTACGAGAATTCATATGCCAGTTGCGAAGGCGAGTCGGCTTGGATTGCTGAGTATATTATCAAGCCTGCTGGTTAATGTTGGTTTCCCTGGCGGTGTCGTTGCGACAAGCAAATGGGCACTGCCATTGAGGAACCTTTAGATTAGGCTGGGTATGGATGATGAGGCTACGAGGATAGTAAATTTATACCGCATTGGCCCCAAATTTCAAAAGCACCCTCATTATTTTTTGCAAAAAGAAGTCTATGCGGCTGTTACGCCAAACCAACGCTTCCGTTCTTAACTAAGAAGCTTCATGTATAGGCTTGCTCGCATACCATCATTCATTCCCACGCACTAAGCGCCAAAGAATCGGAGCTTCGTCAGCGATCTATTTCTAGCAGTCGCACCACTTAAACGCATTGCGGCCAGGTGTCGCAGCGAACGCACTCACATAATCTCAGACTCTCCCACCCAACATAAGCGGCAATCTCTTAATCACTTGTAAGACACCGCCTTCTTCACAAATACTAACCGCTAGATAGAGGTGCAATTATTCATCTTAATCATGACTCTATCCCAATGATCAGCTAAGAATTCAAAAAGAAAGTATCTTGGGACCTCAACACTATGATGAACCTAGAAAAGAATTTATATATGGTCACTTACATCGCAACAGACATAAATGGTAAAACCGCGATAATATCAGCGTATACCGCGTCAGAAGGCGGAAGAGGTTCTAGGTACTGGTCAGAATGTTAGCTTTAAAGAGCTTAGTTCATGACTGGAGTTAGTGATGATGAATGCCCTGCTCATCAGAACCTGATGTCGCAGTTAGAAATGTCTGCCTGTATATTTCTGCCTTGCATATTCCACACTTATATAATTCGCCTCAGGTGTCGGTCATGCAAAGGGTTTGCGATAATTAGCCAGAGGAGAAGCACGTAGCTGGCTTTAGTTTGTTCAACTACAGCATCTTAAAATATTGGAGTTAAAAAGATACTTGGCAGTATTGCCTTATTGTTCACTTATATAATCGTCCCATTTTCAGTCATCCATTGCATGAAAGGCTGAATATGTTGTGCTAATTCTCCATCAATAAAATTAGCGCCGTTATCTACGTGAACAATTCGGTGTTTTATTTTCCATTCGCCTTCGATTTTTTGCAGGTAACTCTCGTAAGTTCCTGAAATGAATATATAGACTTTCTCTGGCCTACTTAACATGCCCGACAATGTACAACGATGTGCAGCACTATCGCCTTTTATACTAACAAGATGATTCGTTTGGACATGGCGAGTGCCGGGTAAAAGGCGAATGTGGGCATCGATAAATTTCTTCAATGCTGGCTTCCCTAAAAACTGTATTCGATTGCCATCAGCAGCTACTTCAAAGACACCATCTTCGCTGTAACATTTGAGCCATTGCACTGCATCATATTCATCGGCAGCGTGTGCGTACCTTGCAAAAACATCTTCTATCGCAAAACGATCTAGCAGCAACCTATCATCACTCATTATCTTCTTCCCTGGTTTGCCCCAAATACATATGAAGAACGTATTCGTTTTTTGTGATCAGCCTGTGGCCGGTAGCGACCGCCTTCCGCTTTAGTTCGGTCAAGATACACTCGATTGACTAAGGCAGTTATGAAAAAAAATCCATATCTTCAAGTTAGCACTGCTGACGACACTCATCAATATTTCAGGTTTTGCGAGCACTACTCGTTGTCTAGTGCTTGAATCAAACCAATAAGTTCTAGCTCATTGTAGCTTTCCACTGCGGGTCCCTGAGAGCCGCTGCAAGTATTGCGTCCCGTGCAGGTATCGGGGAAGTTGAGTACGTCAGGTCTGAGGTCCAAAACATAGCCTTGATTCATGGCGTGGATATATTTTGTTAAAACCACAATGACAATGTCTTTCTGCGGCCACACATAGATTTTTTGCCCATCTCTACCCAAAGCTGCCGTGATGTCGATGGGTGGTTGGCTGCCGCCATAGAAGGTGTCATTGAGTATCCACCACTGATAACCATACGGTGCTGACGTTGCAAGCATGCTTTGAACAACATAGTCAGACGACACAATTTGTTCACCTTGCCAGTTGCCATTTCGTGCATATAACAGCCCAAATCGAGCGAAGTCGTCTGGCCGCATATCTAGGCAGCAATAAGTCATTGGATTCGTTGCGGTACTATCAAACCACAGGCCTACGCTGGTGGTATCAATGCCAATAGGCGCAAGAATTTTGTTGACGAGATATTGATGCGCGGTCTGACTGGTTGTTCTTGCCAAGATGGGGGATAGTAGCTGCGTGTTGGCATTCGAATATCTGAATAGGCTGTCAGGGGTACTTTCTAATGGCAAATTAATGGCGTGTAGCGTCTGATCCGCTGCAAAGAACACCTCGGTCCCCGACGCGTACCCTGAGCGCATTTGCAACACTTGTTTTAGGGTGATATCCGCTTTGTCAGTGTTCTGCCACTCCGTAATGATATCACTGACATTTATGTCTACAGACGCTATCAGCCCCTCGTCTATTGCAACGCCAATGGCCGCGCTGTAAAAGCTTTTTGCGACAGACCAGCTGGTGCCATAGCTGTCCTTGTCGTATCCGTCCGCATAGCGTTCGCCAATAGTGAACCCATTTTTGCTGATCAGCACCGATTGTATCGCTTGGTCGGTGAAGATGAAATTCAGTATGGCATCCACGCTTGCTTGGTCAGTATTCACTGCGTCTGGGCTAACCCGTCTCAAGTCCCAATTCCGGCTAAAATCTAATGTAATGACCCCATCGATCGGTCCTGTACCCGCCTGATCTTCAATGTGCGTGGTGATGGTGGTGTCGAGGTCATAGTTGATATTGGGCGTGAAGGTCATTGCCGCCAGCGCCGTGTTCACATTGGCTGCTATGTCAGTCATGGTCCAGACGCCGGTGCCGGCATCATAAGTGTTGCCAGCACCACTGGTGGTCAGTACGCCGGCATTGACATCATTCAGTGTCAGGGTGGCGGTCAGCATATCGCCAGTGTCGACATCAGCGATCACAATGTCATCGATGGCGACGCTGGTAGCGCCTTCCGTGTAAGCGGCGGTGCTGGTCAGATTGGTCGCGGTGGGCGGATCGTTGCTCGCTGTAGACTCAGGGGTTGAGGCGTTGGCGCTGGTGGCACTGTTATCCGCTATCGGCGGCGCTGTGGAGTTGCTGCCGCCACCACATGCAGTAACGGTGAGTAATAACCACGTAAGCAGGATGTACTTGATTCTCGTCATTTTCTTACTCTTTACGTGAAATAGACCGCACGCTTTACACCCGCTTAGTTTCTAAGCATTTTTCGCCAGCATTAGTCGAAACAGATCAAGCCTTAGGACAGATCGGAGGACAAGAATTATAAACCACGTTTTCCGAAGAACGATAATGTATGGTGATTGCTGATGATCAGAATATCAAGCAATCATTTATTAGTGCCTTGACAACACAATGGGCTCAATGGTGCTAACTGACGAGTTTGAGGTGCCAGCTTAGAAAGCCTTCCGGTAAAAAGCTTGGTCATATTTACTACAACTTTTTCGACATGTAGGAGGCAAAAAAAGTGCACGCAGAGAAACAAAAAGAAATGCTAGAGCGCTTACGAATCCATTTGGCGAACGGCACAACCGATCTGTCGCCTTACAGCTTGGAGGTACCTGCATCCCACTATGTCAGCGAAGAGCAGGCAGCTTTGGAAGTTAAAGTAATGTTTAGGCAACGCCCCCTACTTGTTGCACTTACTCCGCAGATTCCAAATCAGGGTGACTATCTGACACATGAGGTCGTCAATACAAGCTTGCTAATTGTCCGGGATAAATATGGGCTCGCTCGAGCCTACATTAACGCCTGTCGACATCGTGGCGCCCGGATTGCCGAAGGCAAGGGTAGCAAATCATCTTTTTCTTGCCCTTTTCATGCTTGGAACTGGGGACTTGATGGCAAAATAATTGCACGCCCCAATAGTCACGACGGATTCTCAGCGGGTGACGACCGCTATGACCAGCTTGCCGAAGTATCGTGCTTTGAAACAGATGGCTTAATCTTTGTTTTACTTGAAGGTGATGATATCGAGAGCAAGGTGTATGAGCTGTTAGGTGGAGCTCTCACTGACATCGCTAATTACAACATTGAGGAAACACGATACATCGACAGTCGAACGATTGAGTTACCATGTAACTACAAGTTCTTCATCGACGGCTTTGCTGAGACCTATCATATTGCACCACTGCACAAAAACACTATCAGCCCCTATTACTATTCGACCTCAACACTCACTGAGCAAATGGGTGAAGTAGTTCATCTGGTATCGCCAAGAAAAACAATTGAGAAAGAGTTCCAGAAGCCGGAAGCTGAGCAAGGCGCAATACTGCCATATTGCACAACTGAATATATTTTGGCGCCCAATGTCTTACTCACTCATCAGGTAGATCACATTCAATTTTGGACTGTTTACCCAGTTGAGGGGGCAAACCGTTGCCGTGTTGAACTCAATGTTTTTTGGCCTAACCCAATGGACGAAGACGCGGAGCGCAAGGCTAAACTCAACGTAGACCTTGTTTGGCAGGTCACAACGGACGAAGACTTTCCTCAAAGCGTTTCAATACATAGCAATCTTGTAAGCGGCGCATTGCCAAATCTAATTTTTGGCCGCAATGAACCAGCGCTTATCAGCTATCACCAGAACATCGCCAAAGCTATTGGCAGTGATCGATTGATTCCTCTTTATGAGGATCAAGATAATTGAGTTAACGGCTTAATCGCAGAAGCGCCTAAAAGTTGAGGTGGAAGATAGTAATTATAAACCACATTTTTCGAAGAACGATCATGTATGGCGATTGCTGATGATCACTCAAATTTAAGACACTGTGGCGTGGTGATCCTTTAGAGGTCAATGACTGTAATGGTGCTGGTCTGATGGCTTACAGACGGCCGGGTTGATTACCTAGGAGACTAAAAGATCGGGCAGGATTGATTTGGCTTAGTTATCAAAGCATGTTTTTGGATTGGATAGCTGTCGATCGTTTCCGCGGAGGTGGTTGCGACCTAGGCGGTCCCCTTGTGTGATCGAGGATCTTTTGGATTATGTCTTGGTCAGTGATGTCAGCGATAATGCGCATTGAGCCACCACACAAGGGGCAGGTGGCAATATCGATATTGAAGACTCGTCGTAGTCGTTCAGCCCAAGTCAGGGGTGCATAAAGCTCACCCAGGTTTGGAATTTCTTCCGTTATTTCAAGTTTGTCATTCCCTTTTTTCACTTTTTCAATAGGCCGATTGAGCTTCGGAACAATGAGTTGCCTCATCTTTGAGTTAGGTGCGAATACGCCATGATAGCGAATAAGATTGTGGCGGGGTTTGGGTACCAGCGCAGCAAGCTTGCTCAGGAAATCCAAGGGTGAAAACAGAATATGTGTGGTTCCGTCCCTAAATGGATTCTTCAGCTCATATTGGATCTTGCTATCAGCTCTGACTGTGAGCCGCGCCAGACAGATAGCTGGTCTTGTTACGTATCTGCAAAGACGCTCCAATCGATCCTGCTGAAATGGTTGACAAGATACGGCAGCGTTGAGTGAAAAACCATCACGATCTGCAGTCAAGGTTTTCTCATGTTTGTCTGTTCGGATGAACGATGGGTCATGTAGCGTAAGTGTACGACTGCCAGAATGAGAACCAATTGCGATGCGATATCGGATAGATGCGGCGCTGAGAGAATCCAATGGCTCATGGAAGTCAAGATCGAGCCATGGTTGCGCTGGGTCTGGAATGAGCAAGCCTTCTTTTTCGAGTCTACGTACTACACGTTGGATGACGCGATTGAACAAGGCTCGCAGTTCTGTTTGATTGGGTGCGTTTACTCGATGAAATTTGGCTTTGCCTGACTTGCCAACCGTGTAAACGCCGTCAAGCGCAAGCATATGTAGGTGAATATTCAAATTTAAGGCACTTCCAAATCTCTGTACCAGGGTCACAATACCGCTTCGTGCACCACTATCTCGCGTTAGTCCAGCGCGATGGATGAGGTCTGTTTCTATTGCGCGAATTATGACAGCAAGGCATCGGCTAAGTGTGTTGGGTTGACGAGCGAAAAGTAGACGCAAAGGCCAGGGGAAACTGAGTACCCACTGACGCACTGGCGCTTTTGGGAACACATGATCCACCAAGTGTGCGGATGTCTCAACCATACGACGCGCGCCGCATGATGGGCAGAAACCGCGAAGCTTGCATGAAAAAGCTACCAGGTGTTCGAATCTGCAACCATTGCACTTTACGCGAAGAAAACCATGCTTGAGCATTCCGCATTGAAGGTAACTACGGAATTCTTCATGGACGAACCGTGGCAGCGAAATGTCGGCACTGGAAAGATGAGATTGAAATGAAGGAAGGTTTTGCTCAATGATCTTGTACAGGTCGGTTTCTTCGGGTTTGTGCCTTTGGTAAGCAAAACCAGCGGGAGATTTTGGTAGTGAGTTTAAGTGTGCAGATTTTTCCAGCATTCCAGCATTCTGCGAGAATTACTAAATTGTGGATGTACTACGGTGACCAGACCTTCTGCGAGAGACGGATTATTTCGTCTGTGAAATCTTGCTTTAACTATGCCGAGTTCCGTACGGTTGTTCAATTTTTCGGTGATCACGGCTACGTGGCCTCAATGCTGGATCATGGGATAATTACGACTTTTTATACTTGGTTCTTTAGTTCTGAAAGAAATTCATGACATCCATCATTTGGTCAATCACCTACATTTCTAACCGTCATTAACTTACATTTCTGAGACTTAGAGTTTCGTCAGTTCATTTTCTAAACTGGATGGTTTGTAAGCCATTAGACCAATAGTGTGCAAGCGATAACGAGTTAACGAATGTCCTAAACTTTTCTCCCTGACATAAATCAACCCCAATCCAAAGCCACCTCGCCCCACCTGCTCACTTTCCAACCACCCCACCAAAATCCAACTCCACAATCTCCACCTCAGTAAATCTTCCACCCCCAAAAACCAAAAATTCCCTTGAAATCCCTCCCACCAAATACTACTGTACGTACATACAGTAACAATAAATTGTGCTCAAACAACAACCAACATACCCAACACCACAAAAACCGCCAATAGCCATATACCCAAAGGCTTACAGCCCACAACCCAGAGGCCCAATCACCACAACCATGCAACAACACAACAAAACAAAACCCAAACCCTCCCCCTACGCCGAGCTGCACTGCATCAGCAACTATTCGTTCCTGCGTGGTGCGTCGCATCCAGAAGAACTGGTCAAGCAAGCCAGTGCTTTGGGCTATCGCGCTATCGCGATGACTGACGAATGTTCTGTGGCGGGTGTGGTGAAGGCGCATGTGGCGGCGAAGGAAGTCGGCATTAAGTTAATTGTGGGTAGCGAGTTTCATTTTGATGAGGATGTACATCTCATAGTGCTGGCACCCAATCGGGTTGGTTATGGCCAGCTGTGCCATTTGATTACGGTGGCACGGCGGCGAGCCGAGAAAGGCAGTTATCAGGTGCGGCTTAAAGATCTTCACTATGGCATGGATCAGTGTCTGGCGATCTGGTTGCCGGGCGAGTCAACACAGGAAGCCAAGCTGGGTGAAACCTTGCAGGGTATCTTTGGCAATCGGCTTTGGTTGGGTATCGAGATCTTTCCCGATGGCCAAGAAATCGCCGCCTACCAGCAGGCCTTTGATTTACATCAGGGTTTACATATTAATATGGTCGCCATGGGCGATGTCCATATGCATCATGCCGATCGTAAGGCCCTGCAGGATGTTATCTCTGCGGTGCGCATTGGTCAGTCGGTGCGCTTGGCCGGCAAGTTGTTGTTTGCCCATCGCGAAAAGCATTTACGGCCCCTGGGCGTGATTGCGCAGATGTATCCCCCTGCTTTGCTGCAAGAAACCATCGTCATTAGCGAGCTGTGCGATTTCTCGCTTGATGAACTGCGTTATGAATACCCAGAGGAACTGGTGCCGCCGCATCTTTCACCGGCCGCTTATTTGCGCCAGTTAGTCGAGCACGGCGCCAAAGAGCGTTGGCCAGCAGGGATTAAACCCCATGTGCAGGCGTTGATTGAAAAAGAGCTGGGACTCATTGCCGAGCTTGAATACGAGTATTATTTTTTGACGGTGTTTGATGTGGTGCACTTTGCCCGCACCCAAGAAATTCTGTGCCAAGGGCGCGGCTCGGCGGCCAACAGCGCGGTGTGTTTTTGTTTGAAGATTACCGAGGTGGACCCGGCCAAGTCGAGTATGTTGTTCGAGCGGTTTATCTCTAAAGAACGTAACGAGCCGCCGGACATTGATGTCGACTTTGAGCACGAGCGGCGCGAGGAAGTGATTCAGTACATTTACAAAAAATATGGTCGCGATCGTGCTGCCATTGCGGCAACGGTGATTACCTATCGCCCGAAAAGTGCCGTGCGCGATGTCGGCAAGGCCTTGGGTATGGATTTGCTGTTAGTAGAAAAGTTGGCTAAGTCGTTGTCCTGGTGGGATAAGCCGGATGAGTTGCTGGCGCGCTTTGAAGAAGCCGGCATTAACCCCCGCAGCCCGGTGATTGCCCAATTTATAAGTCTCGTCAGCGACATTCTCGGCTTTCCCCGGCATTTATCCCAGCATGTCGGCGGCTTTGTCATCTCGCGTGGGCCCCTGTCGCATCTGGTGCCGGTCGAAAATGCCGCCATGGATGACCGCACCATTATTCAATGGGACAAAAACGATCTTGAGTCCTTAGGCTTGATGAAAATTGATGTATTAGCGCTGGGCATGTTGACCGCGATTCGCAAGAGTCTGGATATGATCAACAATTATCGCGGCACAAACTTAACCATCGCCAGCATCCCGCCGGAAGACCCGCTGACCTATCAGATGCTACAACGCGGTGACAGCATTGGTGTGTTTCAGGTCGAGTCCCGGGCGCAGATGTCCATGCTGCCACGTTTAAAGCCCGCCTGTTTTTATGATCTGGTGATTGAGGTGGCCATTGTTCGACCCGGGCCGATTCAGGGCAACATGGTGCATCCCTATTTGAAGCGGCGTAATGGCGAGGAAGCCGTCACCTATGCCAACGATGAAGTAAAAGACGTTTTAGGCCGCACATTGGGTGTGCCGATCTTTCAAGAACAGGTGATTCGGTTGGCAGTGGTCGCGGCCGGCTTTACCCCCGGCGAGGCAGATCAACTGCGCCGCGCCATGGCGGCATGGAAAAGCAAAGGCGGCCTAGAGGTGTTTCAGCGAAAGTTGATTGACGGCATGTTAGCCCGTGGCCATGCACGCGAATTTGCCGAGCGTATCTGCGAGCAGATCAAAGGCTTTGGCGATTACGGCTTCCCCGAATCCCACGCCGCCAGCTTTGCCCTGCTGGTGTATTTTTCTGCCTGGCTTAAACAACATGAGCCGGCAGCCTTTTATTGCGGTCTATTGAACAGCCAACCGATGGGGTTTTATTCGCCGTCGCAGCTAGTGCAGGATGCCAAACGCCACGATATTGAAGTGCGCCCGGTGGATATCTTCCACAGTGAATGGGAGAGCACACTGGAAGAGCCCGAACAGCAATCTAATCAAGCAAGCTACAACCATTCTAACTATTCACAGCCCGCGGTGCGTTTAGGCTTTAGTCGTATCAAAGGTTTTCGGCAAGATGTCGCCGAACGGATTATTCAAACACGCACCACGCAACACATTACCAATCTGCAAAACCTGACAAGACAGGCCAGGCTCGACAAAGGTGATTTAGCACGCTTAACCGAAGGCGGTGCCTTAAAGTCGTTAACCGGTAACCGCTACCAGACCCATTGGGAAGCCAAAGGCATGATGGCGCAGCCGACGCCCAGTCAACAGGGACAAGGCGAGTTTGAAGACCTGGGCAATGTTGCCGAGCAAACCCCCATTTACCTGCCGCCACCCTCAGAGACCGACGACCTGCGCGCAGATTATACCAGCCTGCGACTGACCCTTGGCCGGCATCCGATGGCCATTCTGCGCCAACAAGAGGCCTTTAGTGGTCTAAAAAGCGCAGCTGATCTTGAACAATTGCACCATGGCAGGTTCGTGCAGGTGGCCGGTATTGTCACCGGCCGGCAACGTCCCTCCTCGGCTTCTGGCGTGTTGTTCCTAACCCTTGAAGATGAGACCAACAATATCAATGTGGTGATCTGGACACGGGTGCTCGAAAACTTCCGTGCCGCCATTGTGCAAGGTCGCTTGTTGAAGATAAGGGGAGTGATGGAACGAAAGGAGTCAGTGATTCACGTCATTGCAAGCTATGTTGAGGACTACAGTCAGTATCTTGAGCATTTTTCATTAAAGTCGCGGGACTTTAAGTGATGATCTTAATAGATAATCTGATCGCAGCCAGATGGCGAAGGTGCGCGTGAACCACTAGCTGCGTAGAATAATTCGCGCGTTAACCAAACCTGATGCTTCTTGCCGATCAATGGATATTTGCTTCACGGTAAAGCCTTCATTGCCGAGATTTTCGAGCCAACGAATCAGTTCATTAAAGCCGACTTCGCTAAACCAGACGCTGACACCATCAGTGCCTTCGGGTTGCAGTCGGTTCGGCTTAATATTAAATCGACCGGCTGAACTCGACAATCGTGACAACAAAGACTGACCACTGACGGCGGCACTGCTGTTACCGGTTGTTTGTCTGGCCTTGGCTTCACTGGCGCGTAAATAGCTCAGCAACGCCGCTTGGCGCTGGTAGTTCTGACGGCTTTGTTCAACATAGCTGTTGGCGGGTGACCAAACCATAAAGTACACCAGCATCAAGCCTAAAAATGCCGACAGTGAGTTTAAGGCCAGCCGATCACGCTTTTCCAATTGCTGATAGCGCTGCTTCAATTGCTCGATTTGGGGATGATTCAAAATATTCATTCTGCACTACCCCCTGCCTTAATCTTGACGCTGCCCTTGACCGATTCCTCGCCCTGATTAATGGTGCCAATGACAGCATCGTAACCGGCTTTATCCAAGGTTTGTGAATAAGCGATCAAGCCATCGCTACGCGCGGTTTCTAACTGCAGTACTAAATCGCCGCGGCTTTCGTTGTAGTTCACATTGTTTAACGTGACAGAGCCTGACGGTAGCAGTTTTGCGGCACCGGCAAACAGATCTAAAAACGCCGCGCCGGAAGCCCCGTTTGACTCACCTAAATGTGCCCGCCAACGGCGCTTTAAATCGCGTACATTGCGATCGTTTGGAAACACATCGGTATACAGCGCAAGCGCTTCGGCTTCGAGGCGATCGGCCTTGCCGCCAAAATAGAGACCTTGGCCAAGCATCAATAGCACGTGAACGGCAAACACACTGGCAGCCAAAATCGCAACCGATCGCCAACTGCCGGGTCTCGATGCGCGCTTTATCTCGACGCGGAACTGACCTTGCAACAAGTTAACGGCGGCGGTATCAAAGTGCCGACACAGTTGTTCGAACGGATGATAATCAAGCGCGGTGATGTCTGCAGGTTGTTCCAGCTCGGCATTAATTTGCGCCAAGGTTAAGGCAAAGGCTTCATCATCAGGATCTGACATAGCGATATGAAGTTGCGCTTTATTTTCCTGCGGCACCAAGGTCAGGGCCATCGCTAAACTATGGGCGGGTACGGCAAAACCCAAATCGTGGCTATAGCGAATCAACGCCCGATCTGCCTCAAGCAACACTTGGCAGCTGTTTTCTTGTTCGGCTTGCCCGACATTCTTTTGAAGTGCATTTTTTTGAAGTGCATTAAGTTGAAGCACATCACAGGTGATAATCGAAGGTTGGATAAGCAGTTCTTTTAAAAGGTTAAGTCTCTGCTGCAATAGTTCTCTGTCGATAATGGCAACATTGACGTCGCCTGCGCTATTACGATCACCAATCGCAAAGTGGCAATCTTCAACATCCTGGGCCAGGCTTTCCTCGACAATAAAGGGCACGGCTTGAAGAATTTGTCTGGGTTGTTTACTCGGCACTTTAGCGGACGTCAGTAGAATATCTTCACCGCGCAACATGACATAGGTTTCGCCGCTGATATCGACGGATGTCGAGATCTGAGCAAAGGCTTGGCGATTACCTTCACCGCGCAAACGAATGATGCCGGATGCTTCATCAAGCAATAGCCATTCAAGATGGTCTTCACCGTTGACTCGGCCTAAACGCAGAAACAGATTCTCAGCCATTGTGCCTCTCTGTCGTTGCAGCAACTAACGGGCTTGTTGCAACGCTTGTTGTACGCCTTGTTACCGGGCCAGCCAATACATCAATAACTCGACGCAACGGGGCAACACTGTTGAACGATCTTCGCGTCAATTTACGCGTCGATGTTCGTGTCAATGTTCGTGTCGATGCTTGCGTATTTTCCAATTTTTGCTCGGTCACTTTTGGCAATATCTTCTTACTTTGGTCTCGGTAGATAACACGCATGCTGCCATCCGTGCCGTCCCGTTGAATAATACTCGTGAGGTAGCCAAACCGATCTTGATATCTGGCTTTAATGCTCACCTGAAAAAACTCCGATCTTACAGTAATTCCATTCAAAACACCCTGCACGCCCGCTTGCACGAGAAATGCTGAGGTCGATTCAAACGGCTGGCCACCATCGCGATCGGCTACCAAGGACTCCAGCGTGCCCAAATCGGTGCCGGGTAATAGTGCCTGCAAGACGCCGGCGGATGCGGTATTCACATTCACCTCTATTTGAACGTCAGGTAGTGCCACCAGATACGGCGCGATAAGCTGAAATTGCTGTGGCTCCATTTCCAGCAGCAGGCGCAACTCGGATATGTCGCCGATTAACTGACCCGCGGTTCGATAAGGTTTGTCTAAACCCAAATAGGCATAGTCTTCTGCGCCTAAACCATCGTTGGCATCATCGGCGTCTATCCAATCTTTAAGATTATGCACATGTCGATCCTCAGCCCCCTGCTGAGTAAATAATCTGATCAGACGCGCTTTCGTGTCATTGTCTTGGGTACTGCTATTGGGCGAACCGTTTAGCGAACCATTTGTAGAATCATCGAGCTGACTATTTTCAGAGCCGTTCTGGCCATTATTATTCGCTTCCGTCGAGGCTAAGCCATTGACGTTCATGCGACTCTGCAGATCGATAATCTGCAGTTCAATTTCGCCATCTTCAAACTCAAACACGTCACCGGGCACTGCCCACTGCTCGCCCAAATGATCTACCTCCGGGGAATCAATAAAATCCTGTCGCAGAATTTGTCTGGCCAGCTCTTCGCCGCCCAATGCATACTGTTTAACGATACTCTGATCGAAGCTTACCCGGGCACGGTTGATCGAAAAGTTCTGCTCCGTGGTCATCGCGGCACCCAAGACGGTGGCGATGACGACAATCAGTAAGATTGAAATAAGCGCAACGCCCTGCTGCTGTCCTCTAAAGGGATATGTCGATGTCAGTCTCATGGGCCGTCCGAGCCTTGATCGCTAATGTCTGGATCAACAGCAATACCCGGCCTGCCATTATCGTTACGGTTGCCGTTGTTGAAACGGTCATTGACGTTATTGTTGGAACTGCCGTTACCGCCGTTGTTGGCATTGTTGTTCGAATTATTGTTCGAATTATTGTTGCCCTGATCATTCGACGACGGATCCCGCTGTCGAATCACAACGTTTGAGACCAACGGAAAGACTTTTCTGACATCTCCGAAGGCATCGGCTGATATGACCACTTCTACCATGATCGGTAAGGGGTCTGAAGCCTCCTGCGCAGGCCATATATCACCGGACTCACCTTCAGCACCAATGACATTGATTGTAAAATCGGAGATTTCCGTCAACAGTATTTGCTCGATCGGTTTGGCATCTTCAGCGCGGTCTAACACGGTCCAGAATGAACGCACCAACTCCTTGTCCTCATTCATCGCATAGGCCACGCGTTGTAAATTACTGCGCGGCAGTGCAATGGGATTGTTCCAGCCGGTATGCGTGAACTCCAGCGGGAATGGACCATTGGCCACTAAAAATGCCGGCTGATAATCGCCAAATTCATCGCGAATGCCGCGCGGCACCGCTTGAGACAGATCACGTTCCAGCACCGCCATGGCATGGCTAAATTCTGAATAGAGTTTGATGCTGGCTTGCGTATGATCATGGGTTTTAATCACCGTGCGCAACATCTGATTGGCACCCAAACCAATGATGGCGAAGATGGATATGGCAACCAACACTTCCATCAAGGTAAAACCTTGTTCGGCATGGGACCTGCTCTGAGTTTGTTGTCGGCAAGCTAACATCAATACTTACCCACAAAACCGGTCAACTCGACGATGACATAGTCGGTATCACTGGCGGGTGACACGCTCACAATCAAACGGCGCATATCCGGGTTATCCGTTGATTCGACATCCATCAGCACTTCCCAATCCTGGCCTGCCATTGTGACGCTGTAGCGATCTGAGCCTAAGCCGGGAAAGCTGTCTTCGGTGCGCGGCTGGCCACGGGTTTCATTGAGTTGATTCTCTGCGACCCAATAGGCAACAGTTCGCTGTTGTACAATGGCTGTCTGGCTGACGGTTTGCGCGGCGTTACGAATCAGTGCACCGGACACGACCGCGAAAATTGCCAGCGCAATCATCACTTCCAGCAGGGTAAAACCCGCTTGTTTAGATTGACGGCTAAAGCGATTCATCTTCAACCCATTCGATGTCGCTGTAACCATCTGACTGCAGACGTTTGGATAAATCAGGTTGCTGAAATATTTCTAATTCAAACGGCGTCGTCTCACCACTGGAAAGCAAAAGTAACTTAGGCCCCTTTGCATCCTCGTTATCTGCCAGGCTAAAACCTTTGCCGACAATCTCGAGCGACAAGGTCATCGTTTCCGGTAATTTGCGAACGCCAAAAGGCGCTTGCTGCATTTGCGCCCAGGACTGAGCAATTTCGTCATAATAATAAAAACTGTAGCCATCGTCTTCGACCGTGAAACCCATCTCGACGGCTTGCACAACTGCGTGCTCTCTTGCCATCTGCAGTAGTACCTCAAGTCGACGCGCTTCGGTATCAAAGTCTTGCGTGCGGGTAAATGACGGTAGGTTTGCAACCACAAGACCCGACATGATGCTGACGATAAACAACACGACGAGAATTTCGATAAGGGTGAAACCCGTCTGCCGATAATGCTGAGCATGACGTCGATCGTAACGCTGAGGAGAGAGTCGAGACTGCCGATGTTTGCTTGTTAGCGGCAACGCGCACATGGCTGTTTAATTGTCGTCCGTGCTGATATCGGCGTCGACACCCTCACCACCTTCTTTACGATCTGCACCGTAGGAGTAAACCTCATATTTGCGATCTTCACTGAAGTATAGATAGCCTTCATCCCAGGGATCTTTAGGCAACTTTTTTAGATAGCCATCTCGGTTCCAACGGCGCGCTTCAGGAAAACCGGAAGGTTCGTTCACCAACGCATCTAAGCCTTGGTCTGTACTCGGATAGTTACCGTTGTCGAGCCGATACAGTTCCAGCGCAGTGCCAATCGATTCAATGTCGGCTTTGGCCGCTTGAACTCTGGCCTCATCCGGCCGACCAATAATATTCGGTACAATCAACGCACCTAAAATACCCAGAATCACGACCACCACCATGATCTCAATCAGCGTAAAGCCTTTTTGTTTGCCGCCCTTCATATTGCTCATACAGATCCTAGTGTTCATGTTCTTCATCAAATAATGACCTAATTGTCTGAATACGCATTCGTTAAAAAGTGCATTCGCTTAGAATAAATGGTCTTAAAATAAACGCCCTTAAATTAAATTGTCTGTCGCTCGGCCATTCGCACTGTTTAGTCTGGCGCTAACCGTCTGCGTGATACCGGCCTGCTTTCTCGATTGGTCTATTTATCTATTTATCTATTTATCTATTTATTTACGTTATCTACTTTGCCTACGTCTATTACCGCTGGTTCACTTGATTGCAGGACGCGCGTCACAATACGCATTATGAGACCAGCTGATTCAGATTGATGATCGGTAATAAAATCGCCATCACGATGGTAAATACGGCGCCGCCCATTAATAGCAGCATGAACGGCCCAAATAAACTCAGCAACACACCCAGCAGCAGTTCAACGTCCTGTTGCATGCTGTTGGATACCCGCGACAGCATATCATCCAGTTGACCGCTCGACTCACCACTGGCAATCATGTGCAACATAATCGGGGGGAAATATCCGCTTTGCTCAAGGGCGGCGTTGAGACTCGAACCCTCACTGACTTTAATCGTCGCCTCCGATACTTTGAGTCGTAGCCATGTATTCGACAACACCTGCCCTGCGATCTTCATGGCCTCCACCAGCGGCACACCACTGGAGGAAAGAATGCTCAGCGTGCTGGCAAATTGCGCGGTGTTCATGCCGCGACTCATCTTCGCGATCAGCGGCAAATGTAACAGGCGACGATCAAATTCCAATCGGATTGAGGCCACTTCCAACGCACGTCGCGCTGCAAACGACAACGCCACTAAAGCGATAACAACAAACACGCCGTAGTCTTTGACAAAATCACTCAAGGCAATAATAAAAATGGTCAGGGCCGGCAGATCTTGGCCCGTATCGGCAAACACCTTAACGATATCCGGCACAACATAACCGAGCAGGCCAGCAAGAATAGCGACGGTTAACAAAAACAGAATGACTGGGTAAACCATGGCCTGTTGCACGCGGGACCGTGATTCTTGCTGAGATTCGGTAAAGTCCGCAATCCGGTTTAACACCAAATCTAAATGCCCTGCGGATTCGCCAGCAGCAACGGTTGCTCGATAAAGCTCTGGGAATGCGCGGGGATACTCGGCCAAACTATTGGCCAAAGAAAAACCTTCCAATACCTTTGATCTGACCGCAATCAACATCGCTTTGGTTTTCGGCTTTTCACTTTGCTTTGACACCGCTAGCAAAGCCTCTTCAATCGGCAGAGAGGCCGCAATGAGCGTCGCCAGTTGACGCGTAACCAAGGCTAACTCTCGAATGCTTAATGTTGGCTTAAACAGATTACCAAAAGCATTGCTGGAGGCTTTCTCTTCTTTGGTCGCGGTCACGCTTAGGGGCGCCAGGCCCTTATCGCGTAACATCTGGCGAACCTGACGAGAACTGTCAGCCTCAAAGATGCCCTTCTCTTCGCGTCCCTTGTCGTTAAGGGCTATATATTCAAAGGCTGCCAATTATCTAATCTTCCGTCGTGACACGAAGCACTTCATCTATCGAGGTCACACCCGCCAGTACTTTGACGCGGCCGTCCTCGCGAATGCCGGTTGTTTTTGACCGCGCATGTTCTTCAAGTCGTTGTTCTGATTCACCGTTATGTATCAAACGCCGCATTTCATCATCAACCAACACCACCTCATAGATACCCTGCCGGCCGCGATAGCCTTCGTGGGCACATTTTTCGCAACCCACTTCATGGTATATCTCGGCCGTCTCGTCAGCGTTGAGTTTAAGAAAGTCACGTTCATATTCATCCGGCGCGCGTTTCTCTTTGCAATGACGGCACAGCACCCGCACGAGACGCTGCGCAACTAAGCCAACAATACTATTACTCAGCAGGTAAGGCTGAACGCCCATGTTCTCCAATCGTGTCAACGCACCAACGGCAGTGTTGGTGTGAATTGTTGATAGCACCAAATGACCGGTTAAACTCGCCTGCACAGAGATGTCCGCTGTTTCAAAGTCTCGAATTTCACCAACCATGACGACATCGGGATCCTGCCGCAAAATTGCCCGCAGTCCCTTCGCAAACGTCATATCCGCTTTTGTATTCACCTGCGTTTGGCCAATACCTTCAACGTCGTATTCAATCGGGTCTTCGACCGTCAATATGTTACGGGACTTATCATTCAATTGATCAAGGCAGGCATACAGCGTGGTTGATTTACCGGAACCCGTTGGGCCCGTCACCAGAATAATACCGTGCGGTTTTTTGACCAGTGACTGCATGTGTTTGAGATCAGAACCACTCATGCCCATATTAGTCAGATCACGGCGGCCTTCCTGCTTATCGAGTAAGCGCATCACAACCCGCTCACCGTTACTGGCGGGAATGGTGGAGACACGCACATCAACTTCTTTACCGCCGATGCGTAACGAGATACGTCCATCCTGAGGCAGCCGCTTCTCGGCAATATCGAGTTTCGCCATGACCTTTATTCGCGATACTAATAAAGGTGCAAGTGCGCGACGCGGACTCACCACCTCTCTTAACACGCCATCAACGCGAAAGCGCACAACGAGACGGGTCTCATAGGTTTCAACATGAATATCCGAGGCATCAACCTTGACCGCTTCGGTCAGCAATGAATTGATCAGCTTGATAATCGGTGCATCATCTTCCTGCTCCATAAGATCGCTGTTTTCCGCGATGGAATCCGCGAGACTGCCGAGGTCCATCTCTTCACCGAGATCCTCGATCATCTGCATGGCTTCGCCAGAATCATTTTGGTAAGTAATCGATAGCTTTTGATCAAACACGGATCGATCGACCAGCTGGCTCCTGAACGGACGTCCAACAATACGTTGTACCTCTGCCAAGACCTGAGGCAGCAAACCGGCTTTGTAGATCACTTCGGCTGAATCGGCATTGCTATTGGCGCCGCCATTGGGCTCACCAAGCGAACTCTCAGCGACAGGCAACAGGATAACGCCATGTCGCTTCGCAAACGAAAATGGCAGGCGTTGGTTTAATTCCACATCGCTCATCTAACTCTTTATCCTATTGAAGATCTTGATCTTGCTAACCCTTTGATCTGCCATTCAAACAGGCGCCTGTAGGAAGCCTGCCGATGACATTAACGTACCGCATTGTCGCACTCACCGCGCGTCTAATCCAATATCCGCCAATCTTAGGAAGAAAAAGATAATTCACATCACTAATTTGTAAAGATTTATCAAATCAATCTTCATTTCTGACAAAAACATCTTTATGATGCCCCTACTATAAGTATTACTTATAAAAATTTACGTCCCTATTAAACAACGTGATTATTCACAAGATCAATTATGAAACTAAGTGACATAGACCTAAACCTTTTCGTCGTCTTTGATGCTATCTATACAGAAGGTAATTTGACCCGTGCGGGTGAGATTATTGGCATCACGCAGCCGGCCGTATCTAACTCGTTGTCTCGATTACGTACCCTGTTCAATGACCCGATGTTCGTCAGAACAGCCGATGGCATGGTGCCGACGCCTGTTTCTCAAAATATCGTCGGCGGCGTGCGGCAAGCACTCGGACTTATCCGTTCAAGTGTACAGGAGAGTGAATCCTTTGATCCGCTGGCCTCTGACAAACGCTTCAGAGTCAGTATGACGGATCTAAGTCAGTCAATTTTGCTACCGAATATGTTTGATCGTATCAGCCTAGAAGCACCCAAGGTGTCAGTTGATTGTTACCACGTACGTCGCAGAGATATGAATATTGAACTTGCGTCGGGCAACCTCGATCTAGCCATTGATATCCCCCTTGCACCGGATCCCCAAATTAGACAAGCACCCCTCATTTCGCACCCGCATGTTTGTGTTGTTCGAAAAGATAACACTGCTGTTAAAGATAAACTGGACCTTGCCACCTATTTAAGTATGGGCCACGTACATATTTCGAGTCGTCGTGGTGGCTTAGGGCATGTTGATCTCGCTTTAGGGAAAATGGGCAAGCGACGTCACATCGCGCTGCGCACGCAACATTATCTGGCAACACCGAACCTGGTATCGACAACCGACCTTGCGCTGACCGTACCTAGAGTATTCGCACAGTTCTTAGCTAATCAGCTACCGGTCAAATTTTTAGAATTGCCGTTCGAAGTGCCGAATTTGGAAACCTACCTTTACTGGCATGAAAGTACTGATCGCGATCAGGCCAACAAATGGATGAGAGATCTCGTGCTTTCGCTACCAGAAAAGTTTCCTTGGGCGAACGAAGCGAAGAATTTAGCGAAATAAGATTTACAAGCAGCACTGAAGTTCGACAAGCAAACGTTGTTCGCCAAAATAAGGGCGAGCAACCCATCAATAAGAAACACAGACCTTCACGGTCTGCAATCGAAAGGATCACTAGGTCATCATGGACTTTGTCGGCAGCCATATACTTTCAGTCTCGCAATTCGATCGGGAGGCGATAGAAAAAGTATTTTCCGTTGCCGACCAAATGACGCCTTACGCAAACCGTCAACGCGTCACACGTGTCCTCGAAGGCGCCATTCTCGGCAGCATGTTCTTCGAGCCCAGTACCCGTACACGCGTCAGTTTCGGCAGTGCCTTTAATCTGCTCGGTGGCGAAGTACGTGAAACAACGGAAGTCAAAGCCTCCTCTATCTCCAAAGGTGAATCTTTTTACGACACCGCCCGAGTGCTTTCCGGTTATAGCGACGTGATCGTCATGCGTCATGAAATTGAAGGTTCGGTTTCGGAGTTTGCCTCCGCCAGTCGTGTCCCGGTCCTCAACGGCGGTGACGGATCGAACGAGCATCCCAGCCAAGCCTTACTTGATCTGTATACCATTCGTAAAGAACTCGCCGGTCAGGGCAAACAAATCGATAACCTGCGCATCTCACTCATTGGCGATCTGCGTTACGGTCGCGCCGTGCATAGTCTGTGCAAGTTACTGAAGCTTTATAACAACGTGCATTTCACGCTTATCTCGCCACCTGAACTTGCCTTACCGGGCGAATACGTTGAGGCGTTACGCGCTGCTGGGCATGAGGTTGTTGAGTCCAGCGACCTGCAATTGAACATCACCAACGCCGACATCCTGTATCTAACCAGAACCCAAGAAGAGCGCTTTCCATCGCAACAAGAAGCGGATAAATATAAAGGCCTGTACCGACTCAATCAGTCTATCTACACCGAATTCTGTGAGCCCAACACGGTCATCATGCATCCCCTACCCCGGGATTCTCGCGGTAATGCTAACGAGCTTGATAATGATTTGAATGAAAACCCGAATCTCGCCATTTTCAGGCAGACGGACAATGGTGTCCTCGTCAGAATGGCATTGTTCGCACTGATTCTCGACATCACGGACCAGATCGACAAACATTCTCGCGCCGTCAACTGGTACACGGCTAAACGGTTTTAAAACTCTACAAAATAGACGATGTATAGCAGGCGAGCAAAGCGATCTTTTCGGCGCACCACTGACCTGGCAGCAGTCCTAACGGCACAGATAATCGGCATGTTGAATTCTGATGACTTGAAGCGGATGATGACTGACTCACTTAAGCGGCATTGTTTCAAGACGATGTCCGACAACACCAAGCCACTCTCTTAAGGAGGGAATATGATTTACGACAGCATTCTTGACACAATTGGTAACACACCCGTTGTTAGACTGAACAACATTGCACCTGCCAACCAGAATATTTTCGCCAAGGTGGAATCTTTTAACCCACTGGGCTCTGTTAAAGATCGACTTGCCTTCGCCATTATTCAACAGGGCGAACGCAGCGGCCGACTCAAGCCAGGCCAGACTGTCGTCGAGGCAACCTCGGGTAATACAGGTATTGCGTTGGCAATGGTTTGTGCCGCCAAGGGATACCCGTTCGTTGCCACCATGGCTGAATCTTTTTCGATCGAACGTCGTAAGATCTGTCTCTTATACACATCTCCGAGCCCACGAGACAAGAGGCAATCTC
>OLHY01000137.1_pt1 | contig 26926 bp, 14 predicted proteins | sample 1609411 | NCBI WGS metagenome assembly OLHY01 (sample SAMN05416817, study PRJEB24817) | seawater metagenome | isolation source: Sea water | place: Canada:Atlantic | collected 2013-07
GTCACACACCTCTGGATGAAGCGCTTGCAAATCAAAGAAATCAAACCGCCGATTTTCTCCGCAAGCTCGGAGCTGAAACAGGCGAAGACTTGGAAGCCGAGGCTGAATGAAGCTCTCCCTCGGGTATGCAAACACGCCTGTCGAGCCTGGTGGAGGGAAGGGTGAAGTTCATTGCTTTTGTCCGATTCAAAGCTTTTTTTATTGAAAATATGAGTGTGCAAGGAGTCGGCATACTCCGCAAGACACCACCTGAATGGAAGCGCTGGCTTTTTGTTGAGTCGAACGGCTCGATGCCATCATGTAGGCATATGCTGCCCCTTCTTTTTTCAGCGCTTCTCTCGAAGGCACACAGCCTGTGCATGCAAAAATAAGGCTAGAATGACATCTTACTCAATGGCTGTTGTTTCAGACAGCATGTCTGCTTCCTTCATTTTTTATCGGGCTGATCTCAATCATGTTGACGCTCTTGTCTTTTGAAGTTGAAGGTCGCTCGCCTTGGAAGTGCGATGTGACGTGCCCTTCAACCCGCCGCTCAAAAGTCTGGTATCAACGGAATGATGCTCTTTGCGTAAAGAAAAAAAAGAACTTCATCTAAACGATGGAAAACAATAAAAATGAAAACCACCTATGCCTTGATACATCCATTCAGAAAGTAGAAATAAAATGATCAGAAAAATACCATTCATGCTGTTGGAAAGGTGCAAGCATGCATCGATCCGAGTCGGATATCTGGGGATCTTTCGTAACAACCAACAAGTGCTTGTCAGGTTTTATCTCAATCCTACTTTTTTTTCATGATCCATACACCATCCCATTCCCCTTGAGGGGGGGTTTCCTTTAATTTCCTACATCGATCTACATAGATCTGTGAGAGTTGGTCGGTGGGCTGCAATTGCAGGGCGTCATTGAAAGCCTCAATTGCCTTATCCCACTTTCCTTTGAGATAAAAGCCTCGCCCCGTCTTAAAATAGAACAACGTTTCCATGAGGTTTGGGAAAGTTTCATCCGTATGGTAGTCAAGTATTTCATGAATACCGACCGGTTTTGTTTTTCCTCTTACTAGTACTTGGTCGATTTCACGCATACGGTAGCTTCCGCGAAGTTTACGCGCAGTAAATTCACTGATGAGGATTCGGGTTGAATATTGTTTGCATGCACTCTCAAGGCGGGCAGCAAGATTAACTCCGTCACCAATCACCGTGTAATCCATTCGTTTGGGAGATCCGATATTCCCTGAAACCACAGTATCAGTATTGATGCCTATACCAATTTCAATCTGTTTTCGCCTATTCTTTGAACTCACGCCATTAAAAGTCTGAAGCGATCTGATCATAGAGATAGCGGTCCGAACGGCGCGATCTTCGTCATCATCATGCTTTAAGGGTATGCCAAAGGCGGCCATCATGGCATCACCAATAAATTTATCCAGCATACCTCCCTCCTTTTGAATGCACTCCATCATCACTGTGAAATATTCGTTAAGCAGTGTAACTGTTCCTTGGGCACCAAGTTCCTCCGTAAGTGTAGTGAAATTTCGCACGTCAGAAAAAAGTATCGAGGCAACCGTACTCCTTCCACCAAGAGCATCCTCGCTCCCCTTCATGAGTTGATCTGCAATCTCTGGGTCCATGTACCTTGACATGGTCGATTTCATGCGTTTTTCACTAGAAATATCTTCGATCATAATCATGGTGCCAAGTTTCTCATTTTCAACACTCACTAGAGGTAGAATAGTCAAGTTGACCGAAAGTGTTTTCTCTCCAAATTCCAACTTAGCATCCACAAGAAGCTCGCTGTTACTGCTCCCTTCTACATTTCTCATTTTCTGTATGATCCATGCATTGTTACCTACAAAATATTCATCCGCATATTTGGATTGAATATCGATCAACTTCACTCCAAATAAATTTAATGCTGCTCTATTACAGGTGGTAATCCTACCATCGTCGTCCAGTGTAATCACACCATTAGACATGCTCTCCAGCATACTCTCACTGTAATTACGCATGTTCTGAACGTCGTTAAAAAGTTTGGCGTTTTCAAGCGCAACCGAGACTTGAGCAGTGAAAGCCTTTAAGCGTGATTCATCTTCCTCAGTAAATAAACCTCCTTTCTTATTAAGTACCTGAGTGACCCCAATGGTAGCTCCTTTTTCGTTGACAACAGGAACACAAAGAATTGAGCGGGTGAAGTATCCGGTCTGCTTATCAAAAGCAGGGTTGAAACGTAAGTCCGCATAGGCGTAATTAATATTCACCGTTTTATTGTTGATGAAAACATTTCCAGCAATACCAAGATGGTTTGGAAATCGAATATCAACGGCATCCAGCCCCTTGCCTACCACTGACCATAGTTCCTTGTTTTTTTCGTCATTAAGAAATAGTGTGGATCTTTCAGCATTTAGCATTCGAGAAGCTTCCCCCATAACTTTTTGCAGCAGTGTATTGAGATCAATTTCGCCGGTAATGTTGGCTACGAGCTCCATAAATCGGAGTTCCTGCTTGCGTGAAGATTCCACCTCCTCGATCATTTGAGCCGTTTGTAGCGCTATGGCTGCTTGAGTAGACATAGCCTCCAAAAGATTCAAATCTTCCTTTGTGAAACAACCCACTTTCTTATTTAGAATTTGTGCCACACCAATAACTTGTCCCTTGACAGTTTTAACAGGTGCGCAAAGGATGCTTTTGGTCAAATAACCAGTATGCTCATCCACTGAACTATTGAAGTGTTCATGGTTGTAAGGGTCTTCAATAATCGTGCCCTTACCGTGCGTGAAAACGTATCCAGCTATGCCTGAACTGTTTAAAATTCTGATTTCACGATAGTCATTGCCCTGCTGAATGCGTGAGTATAGTTCGTTAGTCTTAGGATCGTTCAGAAATAAACTTCCTCTTTCGCCACCAACTTCGGAGTTAGAGATTTCGACAAGTGTTGTGAGAACATCATCAAGCGTTTCCTTAGTGGCAACTTCTCTTGAGAGATTCAAAAGAATTTCGGCCTGTTGGAGCATGTGGTCCCTTATTAATTCTTTATTTTCCATCGGTCTGTTCTATTTTTTTTCTTATCACTGAAATTGTTTCTTTGAGCTGGGTAATCTCACTGAACATATTTTGCCGGTTTATTTGTAGTTTCTCCTTATAGGAGATCATGTTTTCTGTCATTTTCTCACGCTGGACTTCAATGGTTTCTTTGAGCTGACTAATTTCACTGTTGTAAGATGATTTAATTTCTTGAATACTCCTTATTTTCTTGGTCTCCATTTTTTCTAGCTCCTCACGAAGGACAGTAATAGTAGACTTTAGTTGCGCCAACTCTTGACCTGACTCGGTAAGGACTTTTTGCATTTCATGTGACTTTTCCACACCGAATCTTTGCAGAGTTTTCTCCAAGGCTTTCTTGCTTTGGCGCAATGCTCGTATTTCATTTGACTCCTTTTCGATACCGGAGCAAGGCGCATCGAGCGTAATCCCATCCTCATCCATGGTCAAAACCATGCCCTTACGCATCATGTAGATGTCCAAAGCTGAGTTTTGCTTTGCTATAGTATTCTTGCAATCATCAAGAATTTCATCGAGTTCATCATCACTTCTACCTTGATTATGATGCACAATACCAAGCTTCTTTACCTCAGAACGAAGTGCAAGATTGAGAGCATCGAAATATGTGCTGTGTCCCCATCCCTTAACTTTTTGATAATCCTCTTTGCTGTATTCACCGTCATGCAAAAGTAAATCTACCTTGTCACAGAAGGCTACGTATTCCTGAAAATTCAACCCACCAGGATGCTTGAAAGTTAATTCATTGTCCGTCAAAAAAACAAATGATCTTCCTTGCTCGGTAAATTTGTAGCCCACCCCCCCATTTGGGTGGCTTAAAGCAATTGGAGTAATATGCAGTGAGCCAATCCAAAAAGGCTCTGTATTAAGTGTATGGAATGTTAGCTCAGCTTCAATATTTTCGAAGGCCATAGGGAAATAAGGAGAGGAAAACAAGCCGGCTATTATTTCTTTAACGGATCTCCCTTCAAAAGATGGTGCAAAGACGCTTACTTGCGCATCAGGGTGATAGAGCGGCTTGTAAAATGGAAAGCCCAAAACATGATCCCAGTGCCAGTGGGTGAATAAAATGTTAGAGCTAACTTTGCCTTTCAGCATCAAAAAGTCTCCCAAACCTCGAATCCCAGTGCCGGCATCAATAATTACATTATCGCCACTTTTAGAATTTATTTCAATGCAAGTGGTATCACCTCCATATTTCAGGAATTCTTTTCCTGAAACAGCGATAGACCCTCTCGCTCCCCAACATTTAATTTTCATGAGATTTCTTTAAGCCATTCAGACTTGTCATATTTATTAATATTCTTTGTCTGCATATTATTAATTTTATGGAATTAATCAAATCCATATGGTTATGGCAGTGCGCACTGTGTGATTTGCTGAGTATTTTTTTGTGTTCTCAAAAGTTAAGGCATACTGAAGTGCAACGGAAACATTCCTCAATCGGCTATCAATCACCTGTCCAGTTCGAAAGAAATAATCAACTAAATTGAAAACTTACTGGTCCAATTATCCGTTGCACTTCAATCGACGAATCTGGCGTGAGTTGAGGGATGAAGGAATTGTATGTTCCCCGTCTAGAGTTTCTCGACTTATGGCAGAGAGAGGCTTACGTGCTATTCAACCTCGAACATTTGTCCCAAGAACCAGTGATGGGCGTGCTGATAAACCCGCCGATAATCTCGTAAAAGATGTTCCCAAGGTTGAAAGGAATGATCAAATTTGGGTTGGAGACATTACTTTCATACCCACCTCATCAGGTTGGTCCTATTTGGCAATCGTCATGGATCTGTATTCAAGGCGGATTGTGGGCTGGAGCCTGACTAACCACTTACGAGCAAGCCTCGTCGTGGATGCTTTCCAGCAGGCAGCACGCACTCGAGATCCAGATAGTGAAACTATTTTTCATAGTGATAGAGGAAGTCAGTATGGAAGCGTAGCTTTCAGAGTTGAACTCAAGCGCTGCAACGTCCTTCAAAGCATGTCTGCTAAGGCCAATCCTTATGACAATGCTTGGAGCGAATCCTTCATGGGGACTCTTAAAAAAGAGCTTTTGCAAGGGGGAGTATTTGAATCCCACGAGGACGCTCGCATCGCTCTGTTTGAATACATCGAAGGATATTACAACACCCAACGCAAACATTCCTCAATCGGTTACCAATCACCTGTCCAGTTCGAAAGAAATAATCAACTAAATTGAAAACTTACTGGTCCAAATATCCGTTGCACTTCAGACCATGTTTTATGGTGTAGGTATTGTGAATTAAGGTTGCCAAAATTTGACGGATTCTATAGCAAATTTACATGGTCCAAAAATTGCTTAGAAGGTCACGTCAACTTCTGTCTGCTTATCATCTTATCTGGATGTATTTGTTTTTTCTTCTCTTGCCAGGGGTTTCTGCTCAATTGCCATTGGGGGAAGCGCTGGATACGAACCATCTGGACTGGGAAAGTACGGGGCACTGGGTTTCCCAATCCGAAGTGACTTACGATAATCAGGATGCCCTTGCATCAGGCACGATTGAGGATGAGGAGACAGCTGAGTTATCCCTGAAAGTGATGGGCCCACTGGAAGGTTCCTTCTGGTGGAAAGTGTCCTCAGAGGAGGGCTTTGATTTTTTTAACTTTTCAATTGATGGAACTGTTGTTTCCAGCATCAGCGGGGATGTCGACTGGACCAAGGTAACATTTGAACTTGATGCCGGTGCGCACCGACTTGACTGGGGCTATCAAAAAGACGAGTCCCTTTCTGATGGCCTTGACACCGGGTGGCTGGATCAATTGGAACTTTTGCTTGAGGCAACGATTTTGATCATTGAACAGCCTGTTGCTCTTTCGCTGGTCGAGGGCGAATCAGGGAGTGTTTCCGTGGTGGCGCAGGGAGGTGCCGACATGCGCTATCAATGGTATAAGAATGGGGTCCCTCTTGCGGGTGCCGAAGCACCTTCCTACGTCATCGCCAGTGCTCAAACCGCTGATGCAGGTGATTACCACGTAAGTGTCCAGCTGGGCGCCGAAACGATCGAAAGTGATGCTGTTTCCCTTACCGTGCTGCAGGCAAGTGCGTCGATTGATGATGCGTTGGAAACAGATTTACTTCCATGGGGAACAAAGGATGGCTGGGAAATTCAATCAACGGTGGCTCATGACGGAGAGGATGCCCTGCAGACGCAATCCATGCAGGACGGTAAGGCTGCGACACTTACATTGAACTTGCAGGGACCTCTGGAGGGAAGCTTCTACTGGAAAGTTTCCAGTGAAAAAGATTACGACTTGTTCAGTTTCCTTGTGGATGATTCAGTGGTGTCCCAGATCAGCGGGGAAGAGAACTGGGTGGAAGTCTCTTTTGAACTGGAGGCAGGTGGTCATCAGTTGAAGTGGATGTATGCCAAGGATGATTCGGTGCTCTGGGGTGCAGACAGAGCATGGCTGGATCAGCTTTCCATAAAGCGTGCACAAGGTCCCCTTCCTGAAGGCGTTTATTTCCAGGAAAATTTTGATGGTCTGGCACTGAAGCCTTTCGAGTCCAGCACGGAAAGCAAAGGGGACGGCACGGACTGGACACCCAATGGGCCTCAGGGATGGGTGATGACGCGTGGCCCCGGACATGGCCCCATTGATGGAGGGGAGGCGGTGACGGAATATGATGGATGGACCTTTCTGGATCCGGTGTCATGGAATGCCTCAGCGACGCAGGACAGGGATCAGTTTACCAAGGGAAAGGGTGTGATTGCGGTCGCTGATTCTGATGAGTTTGATGATCTGGACGATGCTGTCTTTCATGCCTCATTGAGTACGCCTGCCATTGACATTCGCGCTGCGGCTCCAAGCAGCCTCGTATTGCACTTTGATTCCAGTTGGCGTCAGGAACCTCAGACAGGTCAACTCACCGCACAGTTCGATGGAGGCAGTGAGGTTGTTTTGCTGGAGCTTGATGAGGCAAGCCCCAGCGCGCTCAATGCCACATATGCATTGGCATTGAACAATCCAGCCGGTGCGCGTTATGTGGTCCTGAAGTGGAATTATCAAGGCACCAATAACTGGTGGTGGGCCATTGACAATATCAGGGTTCAAGCGCAGCCCAAACCCAATGAAGCCCCCAGTGCCAATGACATTGAACTGCAGTTGGAAGAGGGAAGTTCCGTGCCTGTCGTCCTTACAGGCGCGGACGCGGATGGGGACAGCCTGTCTTACAGCCTTCTCAGCCAGCCTGAGCATGGCGTGTTAACGGGCACACCTCCCAGCCTGGTTTACACGCCGGATGCAGGGTTCAGCGGGATGGACGCATTCACTTACCGTGCGCATGACGGAACCAGTGATTCCCAGCAAGCCACGGTGCTGCTGAATGTGATACCTCTCCCTGAAGAAGCTCGCATACAAACATCACAGGCGGTCTACGCTGCAGGGATTCCTGTCGAAGTATCTTTCCTCGGAGGTCCCGGCAATCCAAAGGATTGGATTGGAATCTATGCGGAGGATAGCGATGTGGGCGAGACCGAACCTTTTTACTGGCAGTATGTGGACGGCACTCAGGAAGGGAATCAAGGGGTGCGTCAAGGTAATTTTGAGTTTGCTGATCTGAGCATCGGGAACTTCGTGGCATACTTATTTCTGGATGATGAATATGATATCATTGCCTCCGCCTCCTTCAGGATTCTTCAGGAGCAGGTCGTCCTTCCTGAAGGCGTTTATTTCCAGGAGAATTTCGATGGCCTGGCACTGGGCCCTTTTGAATCAAGCACGGAAATTAACAAAGGGGATGCAACAGACTGGACGCCTGATGGTCCGGATGGATGGTTGATGACCCGTGGCCCAGGGCATGGTCCCGTGGAGGGAGGACAGGTCGTCAAGGAATTCGACGGCTGGACCTTTCTGGATCCTGTTTCCTGGGACGCGACGGCTCAGCAGGAGAGAAGTCAATTCACCAAGGGGAACGGTGTCATCGCGGTCGCAGATTCCGATGAATTTGATGATTTGGATGATGCCAATTTCGATGCCTCGTTGAAGACCCCCATCATCGATATTCGGGGGGCATCTGCGGCAAGCCTTGTGCTTTCGTTTGATTCCAGTTGGCGGCAGGAGCCTCAGAGTGGAACCCTGAGTGCCTATTACGATGACGGTAGTGAGCTGGAGTTGCTCTCGCTCGATGGTGACAGCCCGGATGCACTCAATGCCACCCTTTCATTCCCCTTGAACAACCCTGCAGGTGCATCTGAACTCGTGTTGGTGTGGGACTATCAAGGCAGCAATAACTGGTGGTGGGCGATTGATAATATTCGCGTCTACGCAGAGGTCGTTATTCCCAACACTGCACCTGTGGTTGAGAATAAAGATCTTCAATTAAATCAGGGAACAGCGCTTTCCATCACCCTTCAAGGAACTGATGCCGAGGGGGACACGCTCTCCTATGCTCTTGTGAGCCAACCCGAACATGGAAACCTCAGCGGGGATATTCCGAACCTGATCTATACACCACGAGTGGGTTTCTCTGGACGTGACGAGTTCGCTTACAAAGCGAACGATGGTATCAGTGATTCAGAATCGGGATTGATCCAGATCGAAGTGATAGCGGATGTGCCTCGTCCCGTCATTCAATTGAGCCAGATGGAATATAAATCGAGTCAACAAATGAAATTGGAATTCTCGGGTGGTCCTGGCAATCCCAAAGACTGGCTTGGGATTTATGCTCAGGGTATGCAGCCAAGGCAGGATTCTGCTCTTGACTGGCAATATACGGATGGCACGAAGCAGGGGCTGACAGCAGCCTCAAGCGGATCGGCGACTTTTGCAGCGCTCTCCCCCGGAGACTACAAGGTGTATCTCTTCGCTAACAATGGATACGAGGTCCTTGCCTCCGCAACATTCAAGGTGACCTCAGGCACCACCCGATGGACCATCCTCGTCTATGGTCATGCCGACAGTAACATCACGCTCAATTTTCTTTCCGATCTGGAGGAAATGCAGAAAGTCGGCAGCAATGATCAATTCAACATCATTGTGCAGACGGATCTGGACGGTAGCAGGACATCCGCACTCGACCGTTATGGTGTCGAGGAACCTTTCCGCACTCAGACAGTCAGAAGCCGGATTCTACGATCAGACCAAACCATTCTGGAGGTGATGCCTGAAATGGACATGGACGATCCGAATGTGCTGAGAGATTTTATCGACTGGGGACTTCGCAGTTATCCAGCTGACAGGTATGGACTGGTTCTTTGGGATCACGGCGGACAATACAATGGATACGGAGGTGATGATCAGAACGGAACGCGAGGTTGGCGTCCTGCGATGAAAACAGCGGACATCAGGGATGTTACCCTTGAAACCCTGAACAAGCATCAAATTGGTAAGTTTGATTTTGCCACCTTTGACACCTGCCTGATGGGAGGTGCCGAACAATTGGTGGACATGCATGAAATTTGCGATCTCTACATCGCTTGTCCGGAGCTTGATTTTGCTGCGGGCTGGGATTATGCGGCCACGCTCAATGCGCTGAAGGATTTTCCGGGCATGTCGCTCCTGGAGTTTGCAGAAAAAGAGGTTGCTTTCTGGGATCTGCATCACAACCGACAGCTTTCCGACAAGAATTACAAGGCACATGTTGCCTATGACATGACGAAATTCGATGCCTACAATGCAAGCCTCAAAGCCTTCACAAGCCAGATCAAGGAGGCATCTCCCGAGACGCATCAATTGTTGGCGCGCCTAAGGCGCGATGCCATCCATTACAATGCTGTCAATGATCGAGGCGACGGGGAAAATGGGCCTTCGGAATTCATTGATCTTGGATCATTCGCACAGGCGCTTTCCAGAGAAGCGACAGGTGCCTTGCAGGGGGTTTCAGCACAATTGCTTCAGGACATACAGGGCCTTGTCATCAGTAAGGCCATGGGAAGCCTCAGGCAGGATGCGGTGGGGCTTTCCATCAATTATCCCATTGATGGAAGAACGGGTTACGCTTACGTGTTCGATGGAACTACCTCTTTTGGTTTGGATGTTTTCGGTGTGAGAGTTGGAGAGTATCGCTTTCGTCAAAATTTCCTCCAGCCGAGTTACGGTGGCGCACAATGGAAGGAATTCTTGGAAACGGTTGAATTGGTATCTTCTAATGATAAGGCCCCACCTGTCATTCAGGCCGGAGGTGGAGGTTCCAAGTCAGGAAGAGTGGGACAGGCATCCGAGGATGTCATGGGTATACATGTGGCCACATGGGAAGAACCCGCGCAGATGACATTTGAGGTGATCGACGGTGAGGACGCGTATGCGGCCTATGCTTCTCTGGTGAGTAACGCGTTTACGGGGAATCCCAACGAGTATATCTATCTCGGGGAAATTGGCAGTGCCGAGCTGGATGGTGAAGGAGCTTACGATTTTTCGTGGGACGGCAGCATGCCGATCTTGTCGCTGGCAGACTCGGATACCTATGACCCGATCTACCTCGGTGGGTGGGCCCTTGAGGCGGGTTCCAACCTTTACTACAGTTTTGCTGACTATCAGGCACCCAATGAAGAAAAAGTGCATCCCTTGATCCTGATCACTTCCTTCGACGAAAACGGTCAAGGTACTATCGATCAGATATTGGATGACTCGGTAGCAACGGAGTCATCGGGGACAGGGCAGGGCTTGGCACCGGTCGCCTCTGGTATTCAGTTTGAAGCGGGTGGATTGCTTTGGCCGGTATATTACATGGAAGAGTGGACGGGGGATGCATACGAACCGTGGTTGGTCTCCTTCGAGGACGGCAGTATTACCATTCCGGATACGGGGTTGAGCGGTTTGGAAATCAGCTATCAGACAGTGGAATCAGGCGACTACACCATCGAGCTGGAAACCGTTGACCTGTTCGACAACGCAAGCGAGGTGCTTACTTATTTTGTGTCAGTTCCTGAAGAACTGGGAGACTCGGCATCGCGACTCTCCATCACCGTGGATGGCCAACAGATAAGTATCACCTGGCCTTCCTATTATAGTGGGTATCAGCTGCAGTGGGCTGAAAGCCTCAGCAGCGGCCCGATCAATGTAGTGCCAGCAGAGGAAATTCAAGTGAATGGAGAACATTTTGTTTATGTATCCGACATTACCGGGGACCAGCGATTCTATCGCCTGGTGAAGCCTTGAGTGATATGATGACGAATATTTTTGAGTGATTGCCAACAATTCATTGTTCACCAAAAAGATGGGTTTGATGTGAAAATAAACAGTGCTGACCCACCATGGATTACATTCATGGTGGGTCAGATTTACCTAAGTGAAAAAGCCATCACTTCACCTGGTCTTTTTTGTTCCTTTTACGGCAAGCCACGGTAACGGTTCTCAGACATCAAGATCCAACCAGATTGCGGTTGCACTCCTTGTGTGTCGGATAGCGACGGGCTTCAATACCATAGTAAGCCTTGAGTAAGTCGACCTCGATACCGATATCTTCACGGATTTTTTCCAGCGGCCAGTCGAGGTATTTGCTGTAATCCACTTCTGCCAGCGGTGTGCAGTCAGAAATGAAGCCCAGCCTCACGGCATCCTTGAAAATATGAATATCTTCATCGGTAAAGCGGTATGCCTTGGGGTAAAAATATTTTGTCAGGATGCTGAATAGTTTCTCCTCTGCAGAGGTGACGCGGTTACTGCTTCCCATGGTAAAACCAATGACGAAGGCTTCGTCCTTGAGCAAAACTCCTCTACCCAGAAGGATATGAATGAAATCGTGCTTTTCGAGATCTGTCGATCCATGGAAAATATCAAAGCCCGGTAAATCAAATCTTGGATTTTCAACCATCTGAATAATCAAAGGGACATCCCCTTGCTCGAGACCGAAGCTCTTCAGTTGGTCGTAAGCCTGACCCAATGTAATCTCACGTGACGAAAGAGGCACGTGCCAATCTTCATATCCATTTTCCGACGACATAATAATATCTTTTAATCAAAAATTAAGCGATGATGCAATACGTGTTATTTTTCAATAACACCTGACTCGGGCTTGATCCACCTTTGAATTCCATGCCTTCGATGCCTGCTCTAGTGTCCTTTGAATCATCTTCATTCTGTTTGCAATCATGAATGAAAGTGATGTCCAGCTAACACGTTTTTAAGAGCTTTGGACGAAAGGAGGTATCGGGCAGTCAAGCATGTCGGCAAAAGCTCTCAGCAATTCCGCCTCTTGAATCGTCACCTCTCCATCCGCACCGACGGTGTGGGCAAGGGCATTCACTACCTTCATTCGCAGAGGAGCGGTTGCCTGCGCGAGCTCGGCAACGGCAGTATCCATCTCCCCCAGATTGCACTCGCTGTAGGGAAGGAGTTTGAGATTCTTCCCGAGTTCCTTGAGGCAGGCGGCGCCCTGCCGGAACGCATATTCGGTCGAGGCAGTGTCTTCATGGCCAATATGCGCAAATCCAGAAAGTATCGTTGAGCATCTGGGCAGGAGAGGGATGATCGAGTGATATTTGATTCTGGGTTTGGCCGAGGGCTCAAAATGGTTTTTCAAGTGACGGTCCAGAACCTTGCCCAGAGTATATTCGAACAGGTCGATTTGCTGATCGCTTTCCACCAGCCACTGAAGGGTTTCCTGAAAGGAGGTGTATTGGTCCTTGGTCAGTTGTCTTAAACTTGGAATCGCCATGTCCACCAAGGGTAGCTTTGCTCTCGGGTCGATGGTTGCCGCTTTGGGATGCAGGATACCAATTTCGCGTATGACAGTCTCAGCGCAATGAGTTTCAAGGTTTGTTAATTGTTCTTCAAAGGTCGAATCCTCGTCGGCCATCAGCAAGGCAAACATGAGAGCCTGAGCCCCCAGAGGGTCATGCGCTGCCTTGGGAAGCTCTGGAGCCAGTGATTCCCGCAGTTCTGCCGCATACTCAAGTTGAGCCTGGCCAGGTTGACTGGCAGCTTTTGCGACCGCATTCGGGTTCCAGCTCATCCTGGCTCCACCCATCATCATGCCTGCCATCATGGCTGATTTCATGAAATCAGACGACGCGTCCGCGTCCTTAGGATCTGTGGATAGTCCATCGCCTGCATCGTTTGACCAGTCTTCAAAGGCGATATCTGTAAAATCACCGTCGAAGTAAGGGTCTATTCGCTTGATTCGATCCTCGAGGGGGGGGTGGGTGCCCATGATGTCTCCGAATTTAGAGGCCACGCCTCTCTCGAAGAACATGTGACTGGCCTCTTCCGCATGTGGATTGGATAATACCCCACCCAGGCTCAATCCACCGATTTTCTTGAGAGCTCCCGCCATGGCCTGCGGATTCCGCGTGAATTGAACTGCCGCCGCGTCCGCGAGGTATTCCCTCTGGCGTGAGATCGAACTCTTGATGCATTTGCCCATAAAAACTCCTATCGCTCCGAAAGCAGCAATCACCAAACCTAATACACCGATTCCTGCTAGAAAACCCCTTGGATCATTTTCATTATCGCTATCAGCGGAGAACCCTATTTCACATAAAATACGACCAATGACAGCGATGAAAACAATGCCGTGGAGAACCCCTGTCATGCGTATATTCAATCGCATGTCTCCATTGAGAATGTGACTGAATTCATGCGCCATTACCGCCTGTAGTTCGTCGCGTGTCAGCAGGTGCATGCAAGCAGTGGTGACGCCGATCACTGCGCTGGAAGGGTTGTGCCCGGCAGCAAAGGCATTGATGGATTTGTCTTTCAAGACATAAACCATCGGCATGGGCACGCCTGAGGCAATGGCCATTTCTTCAACCACATTCATCAACTGGCGTTCCTTCGGATCCTCTGTTTCAGCGTGGATCAATCGGCCACCCAGCATTTCAGCGACTCGATCGCCACCGCCTCTGAGTTCGATGATTTTAGACAGGCTTCCCAACCCAATGACCAGTCCATTGCCAAGAACGACCCAAAGCAACAATTGGGGGTTCCACATGGAGGGTATTTCCCTCCCTACTTCTGGCGTTTTCAATGTGATCAAATAAGCCAGACTCACGTACATCGCAGCCGTGAGAATTAGGATCGACAAGGCGAAGAGTAGCACAAGGGAAGTGGTTCGCCCCTTTGCCCGATCCTGTTGCTCGAAAAATTGCATACGAAGTGAGGCGCAGTCAATCAATACTGAAGTTGCCCGTATTCCGATCAGTCAAAGGATACCTTGGGTGCTTCCTTGACCGCCTCGTCCTTGACTTCAAAAAGTTCAGCTGCATTGAAGTTGAACATACCGGCAAAAAAGTTACTCGGAAACGTTTCCCTCTGGGTATTGTAGAGCGTCACCGCATCGTTGAATGCCTGACGAGCAAAGGCCACCTTGTTTTCCGTTGAGGTCATTTCCTCGCTGAGTTGACTCATGTTTGAGTTGGCTTGCAGATCCGGATAAGCCTCGGACAAGGCAAAGAAACGACCCAGAGTACCCGTCAATGCGGTTTCTGCGCCGGCAAGTGCCTGGACTGCTCCGGCATTGCTTGGGTCACTTGCTGCATTGGAGGCAGCTTGAGCAGCCTGGTTTCGAGCTTGTATGACCGCCTCCAGTGTCTCGCGCTCGTGCTTGAGATAGCCTTTGGCTGTCTCTACCAGATTGGGAATCAGGTCATAGCGACGCCTGAGTTGTACGTCGATTTGAGCGAAGGCGTTTTTGAAGCGGTTTCTGAGTGTGACCAGTCGGTTGTAGATACCTACGATCCAGAAGGCCAGCACGATTACAATTACCAGCAATATACCAAGTATAATGAGAATCTCTGTCATGATGGGAAACAACAATATTTGTTCTTTTTAACATTGTCAATGTGAGTTGCTTACTGGTGATCTGGCAACTACAAAGATACCATATTTTTATAATAAAGGTTTCAATCAACTCGTCGATTCACAAGTGAATTTAATCTTAATTGAAACAAGGGATACCTATCAGGTTTATATTCCAGTAATAAACAGGGAGAATGTCTTTGTCATAACGATTGATGTTCGGATCACGATGCCGCCTGCTGGTTTTACCCGCAGAACTGGAGCACACTGAACACCTACAAACAATAATACACCATCCAATCACCATGGCAGCGGCCCCAAGAAGATTTCGGCTGAAGAGTTTCAAGCCTCTTATCGACAGGGAACCAATCCCAAGCACATCCATGAATATCTTGGAGAAAAAGAGGAGGCATTTCTACCTTCGACATCAACCCATCAATAGTGGTATCCGGTAGCACGCAAACACTAAGCACATTTTTCAAATGAATTTTCAGACAATCACAGTCGAACGGGTGAGTTCCATTGTTGCTCTCATCGCAGTCCTGTTTCTGGCAGGTTGCAGCAAGAATGAAATCACCGTCGCAAACGCGGGTTCAAAACCATGGCATGGCATCGAAGTATCCGCGGGAGGGCATGTGTTTGTGATTGAAACTTTGGAGGCGGGAGCGTTCAAAACTTTTGACTTTGATTCCAAGCATGAAGGAGGTGGGTTCATTGCAGTCAGCAGGAAGGGTAAAAAACAAGAGCAGGCGTTCGGCTACTATACGCCGAATCTAACCAGTGAAGTGGCTCTCATTCTCGGTGGCCGCACGGACGGGATTGAGGTCGTCGACATGGGATCAACGGTTCAGACCATTGAAAACCTTGTAGCTGAGAAAAGTAAAGAAGGGCACACCGCACACGGGCACCTTCAAGTGCTGGGGGAAGAGCTTGCTTCCGAGAATCCATAAAAGACAACCAATTTTTCTGGAGGAAAGAACCCTGATAAACGTCATTGACGGACCTTGCTTTACCCGGAGGAGGGAATCTGTTTTTTGCAGCCGGGACCACTCACTGCACTGCGGCCGCCTGACAGAGGGCTTATCTTTATCTGTGTGCTGATGCGTTCTTTCAGAGCTGAAACATGAGAAATGATTCCGATCAGTTTGCCATCCTGTTGAAGCCCTGACAAAGTTTCCAGCGCGGTCTCCAACGCTTCCTCATCGAGCGTGCCGAAGCCCTCATCCAGAAACAGCGAATCCACGCGGACTTTTTTGCTCGCCATTTTTGAAAGCCCCAGTGCCAGAGTCAGGCTGACGATGAAACTTTCTCCGCCTGAAAGATTCTTTGTCGACCTGATTTGCCCCGCTTGGTAATGATCCACGACATTCAACTCCAATGGCTGATATTCGTCACGAATCAACTGGTAGCGATCCGTCATTTTCACCAACTGCTGGTTGGCATGCGAAACCATCAATTCAAAGGTCAGGCCCTGGGCAAAGTTGCGGTATTTTTTGCCGTCCGCTGAACCAATGAGCTGATGCAGTTTCTCCCAGCGCTGGTATTCGTTCCTCTGTAACTCGACAGCTGAGTGCTTTGTCTTTATTCTTTCAACTGCTGTTGTGTTTTCATTCAGCTTGTATTTGAGAGCTGCAACAGCATCGCTCAACACCTTTCGAGTTGCCTCTAGTTCTTTTTGCATCAATTGCAAATCTTCAAGTGCCTTGTCTGTCAGCTTCTTTTTCTGCTCCGTTGCCAAGCGCGATTGACGGTCTTTTTGTCTGGCCGTCAGTTCCGTTTTCGCATGATCCAGTTCCTCTGCCTGAGAGGACAAAATATTTCGATCCTCAAGAGGCAAGCGGGCCTCCAGAAACACTGGTTCATCTGCAAATCCTGCCGCCAGCAACGCGTCGAAAAACTCAACTGACTTCTTTTCCAAATCCGGCCCTCTCTGCTCGAGACGCTTTTTCAAGGATTCCATGGATGAATTCGCTGACGTCAGTTGCTGCTGCAGTGCGGTGTTCAAATCCCTGATGTTCTTTTCTGTGTTCTCGGCATCCGTCACAGCCTTATTCAGAAGGCGCTCTTCATCATCAGGCTGTTTGTCGCCATACAACTGCTTTCGCTCATCGTTTGCGGCGGCATATTCTGATTGCAGTTGTACCCCTTTCGCCTGCTCGTTTTTCAGTGTCCTTTCCTGAGCCTCCATGACAGCGGCTAAACGCTTGATCTCGCTATCGATGTCAGTGATTTGTTTTTCAAGGGCTGTCTTTTGACTGACCTGTTCCTGCCATGACCTGAGCCGGGATTGGAGCGTGTCAAGCAGGGGTGAGATCTCCGATTCGGGAATGACCTTGATACCCAGTGGCTGGAGCTTTTCAGAGACTGCCAGCTTGAGCGCTTCGAAATTGCTGCGAAGTGTCACCAAGTTATTTTCCAATGTTGCCATCGCATTTTCAGCCATCTTTTTGTCGTTGGCTGCATTGGATTCCACTTTTTCGATGGCATTCAGTTTGTGGTGAGCTTCGGCCTCTGTTTGCTCTCGCTGTTTGATGACCCTTTCCTGATCCTCTGCCTTATTGATCAATTCCGTCAATGCATTGATTTCTTTTTCAAGAGCACCGTGGGAGGGAATATTTCCTTTGGCAAAAGGATGCTCGTCGGAACCACAAAGCGGGCAAGGCTTGCCATCCTCAAGTTTGGCTCGGTGATACTCAAGCTCCACGATTTTTTTGATGTAAGCCGTTTCACGAAGAAGGCCATCTTTGGCATCACGATATTCCCGCAATTGTTTCTCCCCCAGTATCTCGTTTAATATATTCTTGTCCTGCTGCAGGTTTTTTGTGATCACCTCAAGCTCCTGCCTGTGGGTGCCGCTTTGCTTCAAGGCTGCATCCAGCTTCTTTGTAGCGACTGCTATGGTGGTCTGGGCCTCTTTGAGGTCGGTTTCTTTTTGTATGATTTCCTTTTGTCTGATGATCAGGCTGTCGAACTGTTCTTTGATCCCGGTCAGTCCACCGATCAACCATTCATCCCGTGCATGCTCTTTGGTGTATTGTATCACGCTTGTAAGTGATTGTTCACACTTGCGTCGCTTCTCCTTTTCTTTGTTCAGGGTCTGTTTTTCCGCTTCAATCTTTGCGGATGCCTTGCTGCAGTCGTCTGAAATTTCCGAGATTGCCTTTGTCTGCTGCGCCAGTTTCTGATCCAGCGAACGGATATTCTGGATTAAGGGGGTTGCTGTTTTCAGGCTTTCTCTGGTTTTGAGGAGAAGGCCCTCGGCGATTTCCAGAGCTTCGGTTTTCGCCTTTGCGGCAGCCTTTACTGCCGGCAGCGCGGCTTCCTCTTTTTTCATTTCAGTCTGATCATCAGACTGTTGTTTGCGCAGTGAAGTGAGCGTTGCATGGCTTCCATCGAGCGATGCTGCCTTGATGGCCCTTTCAAGCCGGGTGCGCCCGGGAATAAATGCTTGAGTCCTTTCCCTCAGTTTTAACTCCTCACCTGCGAAATCTAGGATTTCTTTTTTCAAGTCATCCATGGTCGTGAGCCATTTGATGGCCTTGTCCGTTTCGGTGGATTGGGCTGCCAACTTACCTTGCTCATGCTGCTTCGCTTCAAGGTCTTCCTGAATCGCTTGCACCTGTTCCGGTTCAAGAATCAAAATGCCTGATATTTCGGCCTGCAGCAGATCCAGCTTTTCCCGTTCTGCGCGTTGACGCTCGTGGACGCGTTGTGAAATATTTGAATAAATTTCAGTGCCCGTAATCTGCTCTAGAATTTTTGACTTCTGCTCGGCATCCGCCTTCAGGAATGTATCAAACCCTCCTTGAGCCAGTAGGATGGATCGGGTGAAACGGTCGAAGTCCATTCCCGTCTTTTCCTCGATGACCCGGCCGACCAGACTTTTCTTTGTTTCGATGGGTTTGCCTGTTGCCGCATGGGCAATCTGATGTTCCTGATCCTGCAACTTGCCGTCGGCTTTTTTGCGCGCCCGGCGTTGTTCCCAGTGGCAACGGAAGCGCCCAGTCCGGGATTCAAAGACAACTTCGGCGTAGCATTCGCCTGTCTCGCGTGACATGATCTCATTGCCGCTTTTCGTTATTTTTCCAAGGCGGGGTGTGGCTCCATACAGGGCCAGGCAGATGGCATCCAGAATCGTCGACTTACCCGCACCGGTCGGCCCCGTCAGGGCAAAGATACCATTACACACAAATTCTGGGTCCGTGAAATTGATCACCCATTCGCCGTAGAGGGAGTTCAGGTTCTTGAATCGAAGTTCGAGTATCTTCATGATCAGGTCCTTTATTCTGCGTTGATGTCCTCTTCATGGATTGACTGGATGATTTCATTGTAGGAAGCGCTGAGCGCTTTCCTGTCTTCAGGCAATACCTCCGCGGCATCCAGACAGCGGGTGAACACATCTTCTGGATCCAGATCGTCCAGTGTTTCATCCGGCGATACCCGCCCCATGACCCGATCCATGATTCTCCGGTTTTTGACGCGTCTGATTTCCATGGACGAATTTTCGATTGCAGCATCGAGTGTCTCCCGCAGGTTATGGATGATCTCCTTGCCGGTATATTCAATCTCAAGCCAGGCCGAGCTGCCCTCCATCTTTAAATGGTCCAGTTTTTTCTGGATAGCATCGAGCGTTCCGACCATGCGCTCCAGAGCTTGGAAACAGGGCACTGGGAGTTCTCTGATCAACGGGGTGGAGTGGTCGAACTCAACCAGTAGGACTTTCTTTTCCTGATTGGCTTCTCCAAAGCCCATTGGAATGGGGGAACCGCAATAACGAATGTGCTCCGCAGTGCCTACCTTCTGTGGAACGTGCAGATGGCCGAGAGCGAGGTAGTCGATGGAAGAAGGAAAAATCTCTTCGCTCACATGGGCCAATGACCCGACATAAAGCTCTCGGACTCCATCTCCGTCAACCGTCCTGCCGCCCGCCGTGAAGAGATGCCCCATGGCGATTATCGGTATGCCTTCAGAGCCGGCGTTTTTAAACTCGGTTTGTTTGCCTTCCGCCACACGGCAGACTTCTGCGTAATGGTTTTTCACCCCCTCTACAAGTTTGGCATTCTTGTCGTCGATCGTTTCCCCGGGTTCGACCGTTCGGATATCCTTATCCCTGAGGTAGGGCACGGCGCAGACGATGGCCCTCGGTTGTCCCTTCGTCCGAAGTACGATCACCTCATCTTCCGGGACCTTTGCCATGGAGCCGACCACATGCACATTCAGTGCCCGTAGCAATTCCTTGGGGGCATCCAGCAAGGATGGGGAATCGTGGTTTCCGGCGATAACTACGACGTGTTGACAACACGATGCTGCAACGCGGTAAAGGAATCGATAATAGAGTTCCTGCGCCCGGCTGCCGGGTGTCGAGGTGTCAAACACATCACCGGCAACAAGGAGGATTTCTACCTTTTTCTCTTCAATCGTCTGACTCAACCAATCCAGAAAGGCCGAAAACTCCTCATAACGTTTTCTGCCGTAGAGTGAGCGGCCCAAATGCCAGTCTGCTGTGTGAAGGATTTTCATTATTGATCTCTTTCCGCCATCATACACCAGAACGCATCCTCATCATAGGCTCACTTGAGCAGAGGCCCCTTCTGACCTGAATCTGGCTTGAATCGACCTTTATGATGAGCGGTTACGATTGACAAAGTGAATGCCCCTTACCATGTACAGCAATGTAAAGTGTTCGGACAAATTGAAAATAGAAAGGTAGTAAGCGGATCTTTCTACCGTCGAGCTCACGAGAGGTCGGCGAAAGCTTGTTTCCGCTCTGTAGAAGTTGCCTTGGTTTGTGGATTGCCTTTGATCAACTGTTGCTATGTGGTCGCATTCTGGCTTCTGGCAAGCGCTGTTCATGGTGAGTGGGTTCAGCCCGGAGTCAATGATCCGAAAGGATTTTTCATGGGGATCCCCTTCGCTCTTGAAGTCTTACTCATGATGCTGTCTTTCTCTGTGGCACCGTTTGTCATCTATCTGGGAGTCAAGCGAGATAATATAGCCATCTATTTCTTCTGCTATTTGGTAAGTTTTTTGCTTGGGATTGTTCTATTTCGATTGGATCTCTGGCAGATAACAGCATGGATTGCCGATTGAAGCGGCCGAAGCCCGACAGAGGTGGCTGTGCTAGTGTCCCTTGAATATGGCAACTTTACTCATGGTCTTTTTTCAGCGATTCGAAAGCAGCCTGTGCTGCATCCCTCGATTGTTTTAAATCGATCATTGGTGCGGGGTAGGTTTCTCCCAGCTTGATTCCCGCTGCACTCAGGACTGAATCCGGAGCTTCCCACGGGTTGAACAGATAGGCAGTGGGCAATGAAGCGATTTCAGGGATCCATCGTCTCACATAATCCCCATCAGGATCGAATTTCTGGCCTTGTATTACAGGGTTGAACATGCGGAAGTATGTGGCTGCATCACTACCGCTTCCTGCGACCCATTGCCAGCCAGCACTGTTGTTTGCAAGGTCTGCATCGACGAGAGTGTCCCAGAACCAGCGTTCCCCATGCTTCCAGTGGATTCCCAGATTTTTTACCAGGAAAGATCCAACAATCATCCTGACCCGGTTGTGCATGTAGCCCGTTTCCCAGAGCTCGCGCATGCCGGCATCCACCATGGGGATGCCTGTTTCTCCTTTCCTCCATGCATGTAATCGGGGGCCATTATCTTTCCACGGAAACGTATCAAACATGGGCCTCAAGTTCTTTGAGGGCAGGTCAGGGTAATGATACAGAAGATGGTAGGCAAATTCACGCCATCCGAGCTCACTGCAGAAATGATCTATGTGCTTGTTCCTGACAAGATTGAGCACTGCATGCCATATTTGATGAGGGGATATTTCACCATTGCGAAGGAAAGGGGATAATCTTGAAACAAAAGGTCTGGATGGGTAATTGCGACCTGTCTTGTATTGCGGCAGCCCTTCCTCAAGGAACGCTTTCAGACGGGCATGTGCGCCCTCTTCCCCGATCTGCCAATATGGCTCCAGTTTTTCGTGCCAGCGGTTTCGAGGCAGGAGCGCTTGAGGCTTGCAGGCATGAGGACTCCCGCTGTCACCTATATACCTCGCCTGCTCAGGCGGGGACAGCGGTACACGCGGCTGATCGGATGCCAGACACCCCTTGCGATAAAAGGGTGTAAACACACGATGTGGAGTGTCATCGTCTTTCCTAATGGTCCATGGTTCCCAAAGCAAGGATCCGTTGTGACTTTGCACGTCAATGCCAAGCTTCTTGAAATGGATTTTGAGGGCGGCGTCACGATGCATGCGCCAAGGCTCGTAGCATCGATTCCAATAAATGGCACTTACATTTAAGCGATGAGCGATATCGCTCAATACATCAGAAGGGTTGCCCTTGTAGATGGAAAGACATCCCCCCAAAGAACGAGACAGGGAAGCCAGTGAATGACTCAACCACCATCGACTGGCGCCTCCCGCAGCGAACTCGCCGGCATTATCTTCATCCAGAATAAAGACAGGCAGCACACGTCCTCGCTTTGATGCTGAGAGAAGCGCTGGGTTGTCCCTTAGTCGCAAGTCCTGCCTGAACCAATGAATCACTGTGTCTTGACTCATGACAAAATTTGACTTTCTGCTGTACTTGTTACCATTTCACAGCCGAATATCTGTATTTGATTCTGGCCTGTCCCAGTGCTTGGCAGGAATCATCGCCTCCATGGCGCCATCAATACCTACCAGATGAAAATATCGTTTCAAAAGTGGAAACTGCATTTACGGAAGCACCTCCTGACCATCCCAATCAAAGAAACGACCACTTTGCTCGGGTGTCAGCGATGCCATGACCGATATCAAATTTTGAGCTGCGAAAGAGGGTGAGAATATTTTCTCCGCTGGCACGCCTCTCTGAAAGGGTTTCGACAACTCGCTGTCCACCATGCCTGGATATAGCCCCACTATGACTGCCTTTTTGTTGCGTCGACTGATTTCTATCGCTGCATTTTTAATGACCATGTTCAAAGCTGCTTTTGCGGCACGATATGCGTACCACCCTCCCATTTGATTATCGCCGATGCTGCCTGCGCGTGCTGAAAGGAAACCAAAGAAGGAAGTGGTGTCTGTATTTAGTCTGGGCAAGAAGTGTTTGGCAATCAAAGCGGGGATAACAGTATTGACCTCAAACAAGCGTTGAAATTTTTTGGCTGATAATTCACGTAGTGATTTTTCAGGTCTCATGTTTTCTTCATGCAACAGACCCGTTGCGACGATGACCATATCCAAGGGCTCACCGCTGGTTGCACTCGCAGCAGCAGCCTCGATGGCATCTTCCTTCTGATAATCCATGCAATGGTAGTTTACACCTCGCAGCTGTATGTGTGGTTTTTGACGCGAGAATGCGTGGATTGTCGCATTCGGATTCAGCTCCGACAACCGCTTCGTAAACGCACTGCCCAGAGCGCCCGAGCTACCGATTATTGCAATAGTTTTCATTTTTTTTCCCCAACAACTTACTTATTTAACCCTGTTGGGGATATTGTCAAAATCTTGATCCCTCTTTCACGGCATAAAACCATGTTTATCCCCATGGATGGTCAATCTGAGGGTCATTCCTGTGCCAGATAACCATTTCCTCCTTGATGTTTGTATCCTGTGTTCGACCATTGTCAGTTGGACATCATGTGATTAGCGGCATGCTCGTATTTGATTTTGGTTGCCAAGTGTCCATCCATACATAAATTTCACGTCATGCAAAGTTTAGCTATTTTTCTGCAGGCCCTGGTATGCGCTTCCATTTTTTTTGTGTGGGTCGTGCGATACGAAAATATCATTTCGGAGTTTAAACATTTTAAATATCCCGACTGGCTGAGAGATTGTGTGGGAATTCTGAAACTCACTTTTTCCATTCTTTTGTTGATAGGGATCACTCAGCAATCATTTGCCGTGGCTGGAGGTATTGGGATCACCCTCCTCATGATCGCTGCTTTTTTTACACATCTTCGGGTCAGTAACCCATTTTTGATGATGCTGCCGTCTCTGATATTGATGATTCTGTCCATTATAATTTGTTTTTTGAATTATCGAATGTTGGCTGAGTGATTGAGGCGCCATTCAGTGACGGTTTGCAAAAAGGCAGCAAAGAAATCGCAATGCCACCCAATTCTTTGACGCTTCTCTAATGGGGGTGGGGCCAATTACTGAAAACATCAAAACATCAAGCGCTGTATGTCGCTGTGAACCCCTTTCAAGATGATTCGTTTTTTTAGACTTTCATCAATGTTTGACGATGGCTTTCTTCTGGGGGCAGGCTCCAAGAAATAGGGTTGCAATCCAAAGTACAGGCAATACGATTCAATTACATCAATCCTGGTTTACGAATTTACTATAATGAAAAAATGGATTCTCTCGCTGTGGTTGCTAATCCCAGCTCTGGTTCTGGCCTATCATTACGGTCCGGGTCAACGGGGTTTGATGATCGATGAGGCAAGCCTTATGGTAGCTGCCGCCAATCACTACACGCTCGAGAAAGATTGGCCCAAAACCATCGAGCTGTGTGAAAAAATTCTTGAAACACTTCCTGAAGGTGAAGTCCAACTGCGTCGGCGTGTGGTTTTAGAAAAAGCTAAAGCGCAGATGATGGCTTCTCAACTTCCTCAGGCCCGCAATCGACTCATCACACTCATGGATGAAATCGCGCTCGATACAAAGGAGCCTGATACTTTTAAGGATGACGTTCGGCAATCGCTTGCGAATTCGGAGTTCTACATGACTTGGTTGATGCGATTGGAAGGTTTGCCGCGAAGTGAATGGCAGCCGCACGTAGAATCTGCCAGGCAACATTTCAAGTATCTCGCAGAGGGCAGGGTTCAAGGCGATCAATCTGAAAAAGCGATCCAGCATCGAAAAGACCTTGAATCAACCGTCCGTCTGGCGCGCATGGATTTGACCGAACTTCAGGGCTTGCCGCTTCCGAGTCAGTGACAAGGTTGTGGAAGTGGCCGCGGTCGTGGTCGAAGTTCAGGTAAGGGGAAAAGTAATCAAGGTCAACCTCCTCAAGACAGCCGAGGCGCAGGCGCCGGACCTCCTCCTGATGGTCAGGGGTCTTGATGAATTGGAAATTTTAATAAGGGGCGATGAAGAGGTTTTTGGTTCAGCTCGGAGGCAGTCTCTGTCTTCTGACGTCACTGGCCTTGCAAGGGCAGGGCGCCTTGAAGTTGGTGCCCGCTACTGCTCTGGGACGCAGTCTTCCAGGGTCCTCTGTGAGTGCCATCAAGATCTCACCCGGGACAACTCAAGACAAAACGAGCATCGTGTCCCCCGCAGTGGTTGGCATTCCTTCCTCGCAAAATGTTTCAGTTTTGCCAGATGAAGATGATCTGAGATTTCAAAAGTTTCTGAAACTGAATTTTGATAGGCGAGCTTCACTGATCCTTAAAGAACTGACCCGTAGATCTGGGGAGGCTTCTGAAACGGATGCTACCACGTCTGAGATAACGGCACAGCAAGACTCAGTCGCCATCGGTAACAAGGATGTTGACAATGCTCCAACGATCGCTCAGCAGACCACTACGTTGAATAATCATCTGGATGCCGAGCTCAAGAAATTCCAAATGAATGTCACCTTGGGGCACTGGGAAGCTGTCCGAGGTTTCTACGCATCCATCAAAACCAAGCATGTAGGGCAGGCATATGAATATTTGATCCAGAGTCTTTTACGACCGCCTGGACTCCGACCCAATCAAGTTTTGCCACCCAATCAGGCTCGAAAGGAGAATCATGTCATTGAGCTCGAAGACATGCTGGGGATAGCCGATGCCTATCCCATGCCTTTGAGTGAATCACACGCGCGCTCTCTGGGTGGATTCCTGAGGAAAATGCTTTCTGAGGGCTATGATTTACAACCTGTTTTGAGAAGCTTTCGAAAAGGGACCCGTCGACTTGGAGGGCAGGACAAGGCGCAGCGATTGATTGTCGCACGCATTCTTGGGGCCGCAGGAAAAAGTGAGGAAGCTTTGGAGTTTTTAATTTCACCTGAAGATGCTGTTGAAGCCAATGATGCTGAAAGTTTGAATTTAATTGCACTCGGTTATGTAGATCGCCACGCAAAGGAACCGGAAGATGATTGGCTTGTTAAGGCTTGGGAAGTGACTCAGTTAGCCCTGGATTTAGAGGATGCCAAAGAGAGCGAGCGTGAGCAGGCCTTGCAACGTGCTTTGGATTTATCCGAAAAAATTGATCCTGCACTTGGCGAGGCATGGCTTGAAAAGGTGTTTGCGAGTCATCCTGAATATGGGCTGGAAATCATTGCCGCGACCGGGGCGTCCTCAGCTGAGCAACGCACCAATCGCAGCGCAGATCAGCGTCTTAAACACTTGCAGCTTCAGCATCGAGCCGTTCAATCTTTTCTGGATTCAAGAAACAACAGCGATTTGCCGTGGGGGCGCACCTTGAATTTATTGGCGCTCAACTGGCTCTCGGAAGCGGAACACTCTTATCTAAACGATGCTTCTCAAAGTCGGTTTCCATCCATGCAATGGGACATGTATGGAAACATGTACTATGGTAACCGATCCAAATCACAGCCAAGAATTCCAAATCAAGCGCAGCCCATTGCTACCGGTGACATCCTGAAGGTGCAACCTGATGAAAACTGGCTTCAGTTTTTGAATGACGGCATTCGTCCTAAGTTTCTTGAGGTGCTTGCCAAATTACACTTGAAGGTCAAAGAAGAGGAGATGGCTTTCCCTTACATCGAAAAACTGGCAAAGACTCACACGGAAGAAGCGCATGATCTTGCTAACGAATTCATTCGAATCTGGACTGAGAATCACGATCCCAATACCGAGCGAAATCGGCGCAGTACCTACATGTATATTTACGGTTACAATCGCAACGCCGAGGGTATTCCACTGACGCGCTCCAAGCAGGTTCGCAACCTTGAGGAACTGACCCAATGGGTAAAAAAACTTCGAACACTGCCGATCGAGCCCGTTGATGAAGCTCTCTTGGCAAAAGCGTTCACGACTTGCCACAGTGTGGCTGAAGTTTACCGCCTTGAGGACATTGAAAAGGTGTTTGGTGATTCAGACTCACTTCAGCCGAACACTCTGGCCGGAATGATCCAGACCATGCGATCCAATCTTGCAACCGTTTGGCGCAAACCCGATGTCCAGAAGCTGTCTCTTATACACATCTCCGAGCCCACGAGACAAGAGGCAATCTC
>OLHY01000144.1_pt1 | contig 26458 bp, 23 predicted proteins | sample 1609411 | NCBI WGS metagenome assembly OLHY01 (sample SAMN05416817, study PRJEB24817) | seawater metagenome | isolation source: Sea water | place: Canada:Atlantic | collected 2013-07
TTATCTAGAATATTAGCTCTATAACTTTTAAAAAAACCTTCTTGATATTCAAAAGACTGACCATGAGAAGCAGTTGCTAGTATAGAAAAATCTTTGTCTAAAATTTTGAATTTATAGGCTGCTGAAAACGATCCATTAAAATTAGCTGTGTTGCTGGCTGTTAAAGGATCCCATCCTTGGTAAGTAATTGCATCTGACAGCGTGTATTTTTTGTTATGAAAGCCAAAACTAACATCATCACTCATTAAAGTTTTTTTAAAGCCTCCTTCTAGACTAGAAACAGCAGTGTTTAAACCCCCATTAATTCCTATAGAAACTCCTTTTTTAGAATATTTTTTAGAAACAACATCTACTACCCCGGAAGATTGATCTGCATAACTAGAAGTGGTATAGGTTTTACTTATACTGATGCTATTTAATAAATTTGTAGAAAATAACGATAAATCAATATTTTTATTTTGAACGTCATCTGACGGAATTGGAAGACCATTCATTGTTGTAAATAAATATCGATCGCCTAACCCTCTTATGTAAATATCTCCAGATTCTTCACTTCTTGTAACTCCAGATATTTTAGTAGTGGCAGAAGCTGCGTTTGAAACTCCTATTTTACTTAATCTTTCTAACCCTATACTTTCTTTTATAGTTGTAGCCTTTCTTTGTTCAAGCAACAAGGCACTTTCTTTTTGTTTGCTAGTACTTGCCCTTATTTTCACCTCTTCTAAAGCAACACCTTCCGCTGCTTCTAGCGTTCTATTTATAATTACTGTTTCACCAGACTTTACTAGTACAGGAACTTCCAGGGTTTTATATCCTAAAAAATCAAACATTATTATATAAGAACCTGGAGCAACAGACAACCTAAAATTACCATCTAAATCTGTTTCTGTTCCAATAGATGTTTCTTTAATAATAACACTAGCAAAAGACAAAGGTTCATTACTCATTTCTTTATCTAATAGTGTCCCAGTAATAATCCCTTTATCTTGTGCAATTACTAATTGACAAATGATGAAAGCAACAATACATACAATTTTTTTCATTTATTCTTATTTGAATTTGTTTTATGGCACAAAAGTGATGTTGTTTTGTAAAGTAAATGTTACTCATGCATTACTATTCAGTTATAGCAATGTTAACAGAACGTTACTGGGTTAAATGATTGTTAAGTGACTAATTTTTAGTTTAGATTCGCTACTTTTGATATAACATTATTTATAATATAAAGATGAATAACAGTGATATTAAAATTCTTTTAGTTGATGACGAACCAGATATTTTAGAAATTGTAGGATACAATTTAAAAAATGAAGGATATCTTGTTTATACAGCTAGCAATGGAGTTGATGCTTTAAAATCAGCAAAAAAGATCACACCAAATTTAATTTTACTAGATATTATGATGCCAGAAATGGATGGCATTGAGGCTTGTGAAAAAATAAGAGCTATAAAGAGTTTAGAAAATACTTTAATTGCTTTTCTAACAGCTAGGAATGAAGATTACTCTCAGGTTGCTGGTTTTGAAGCAGGGGCAGATGACTATATTACAAAACCTATTAAGCCAAAAGTTTTAGTCAGCAAAGTAAAATCACTTTTACGAAGGTTAAAAGCCGAAAATCAAGCAGATTCTACTGTTGTAGTGGGTGACATTACCATTAACAGAGACGAGTATGTGGTTTTTAAGGGTGACAAAAAAATATTTTTGCCAAGAAAAGAATTTGAATTATTCTCTTTATTAACCTCTAAGCCAGGAAAGGTCTTTAAAAGAGAAACTATTTTAGACAGGGTTTGGGGAAATGAAGTTGTTGTTGGTGGAAGAACTATTGATGTACACATCAGAAAATTAAGAGAAAAAATTGGTGATGATTATTTTAAAACTGTAAAAGGGGTTGGTTATAAGTTTGTTCTGGAAGGAATAGAAAAATAAAATTGATTCGCTGTGAAATTAAAAAAAACATATTCCTTTACTCTATGGTCCTCTATTTACTTGACAATCTCTGTAGGACTCATAGCTGCTATTCTTTTCTTCTTTTTTGAGGATGGAAAAGAATTGGTTGGACTGTTAATTTTTATGCTCTTAGTATTTGTAACTTCTTTTATTATAACACAATATAGAGCCAAACGTTTTATTTACAATAGAATTAAGAAAATATACGATGAGGTTTCCATTCTAAACGAAGATGAATTTAGTAAAGAATATGCAACCACAGATATAGATGCTTTATCAAAAAGTGTACAAGAATATGTTCAGGGTAAAAGAATTGAAATTAAAAATCTAACAGAACGTGATTCTTTTAGAAAAGACTTTTTAGGAAATGTTGCTCACGAATTAAAAACTCCTTTATTTACGGTACAGGGTTATATTTTAACGCTAATTGAAGGAGCTGTAAATGATAAATTAATAAGAGATAAATATTTAGGAAGGGCCAGCAAAGGAGTTGAAAGATTGGTTGCAATAGTTAAAGACTTAGATATGATTGCAAAATTAGAAACTGAAGGTTTAAAAATGAACATAGAAGTTTTTAATATTATAGATTTAATTCAGAATGTTTTTGATCTTCTTGAAATGAGATCAAAAAAAAGAAATATTACGCTACAATTTGATAAAATCTATGAATTTCCAGTTTTTGTAAAAGCAGACAAAGAACGTATAGAGCAAGTTTTAATTAATTTAATTGTAAACTCTGTAAAGTATGGGAAAATAAATGGTATTACAACCCTTGGAATTGAATCTTATACTGAAAATAAATTCATTATTAAAGTAGTAGATAATGGTGAAGGTATTAAACAAGAACATATTCCTCGGTTATTTGAGCGCTTTTACCGAGTAGACCAAAGCAGATCTAGAGAGCAAGGTGGATCTGGTCTTGGCCTTTCTATTGTAAAACATATTATTGAAGCGCATAACGAAACCATTCTTCTGAAGAGTGCTTTTAGTGAAGGTTCAGAATTTTCTTTCACCTTAAAAAAGGCAAAATAAATCTCTGTTAAACTCTTGTTTTTTAAAGCCAGTAGCTGAGGGTTTTATTGAAATATTTACTATTTTTTTATCAATATCTTTTTCTTCTATAAAGGAAAACACGCCTTTTTCTTGAAGGTGTTTTGCCAAATATTCTTGTTCGTTTTGATATTTTGTAGGAATTAGTAATGCTTCTTTGTTAAGTGAAACAAGATCTAATATAGATGAGTACCCAGCTCTACATATAATTATTTTTGAGGAATTTATGGTATGCTCTAATTCATCAGACAACATAAAATTAACAATTTTGAGTTGATGTAACTGTGTGATTTTTTGAGTTTCTTCTACTTTTCCTTGAATTAAACAAACCCTCTTGTTAGAAGTTTTAAAAATCTCCTTTAGCTTATCTTCTAATTGAGTTCTATTAGGTTCTGGGCCAGATAACAGTATTAAAACATCAATCTCTAGAGGTAATTCTTGTTTTTCAAATCTACTTAAAACACCTATATATTTTTGATGTAAATTCTTTGAAGATCTCGATAATTTTCCAGAAAATAATGAGTTTTCTTCATCAGGAATCCAACATTCATCATACTTTCTAATAATTTGTTGATGAAAATAACTTAAGATAGGAGTTAAAAACCCTGAAAGAACATTTAATTGATGCGTCATATAGACAGAAGGAAGCTGTTTAGAATAACAACCAAATCTATTGTCTGAGATAATTCCTGCTATATTTTTAGTTTTTTCAATATATGATTGAATAATTTCTTGCTCTTTCTTAACGGCTCTTATAATAGTTGTTGTTTTTAGTAGAAGTGACCATTTTAAATTTTTACCATAAGAAATATCATACGATGGAAGTTCAAAAGATTCTACTGTAGGAAACTCTTTTTTTAAAAAAGTAAGCGCATTTCCATCAGTAGCAATTATTGGAATGAATTTGTTTTTTTGAAGTTCTTTAATTATTGGAACACAACGACTGGCATGACCCAATCCCCAATTTAGTGGTGCAACAATTATTTTTTTCATGTGAGTTGGTCTATCTTTTTGTCGCACTTTCTAAAAAAGAAATGTAGGTTTTATGATGAAGTAATTTAACCTTTTTTGATGTAAGTGAAAAATAATCAATTTGTGCTCAGTTAAAGGCGTTTTTTTGGTTGTAAAGAAGCGCTACGGAAATCAAAAATTATGAAATATGGGTGAAAAAGGCATTTTTTTAGTAAATTGAAAAAAATAAAAATCACTTCTATACTAAATCAAATCCAATATCTTTTCTATAGTTCATTTTTTCAAAATGAATTTCATCAATACTTTTATAAGATGCATCTAATGCCTCTTGAAGAGTATCTGCAAGAGAAGTTACAGCAATAACCCTTCCTCCGTTAGTTATAACTGCAGCATCCTTTTCTGTTGTACCTGCATGAAATACAATAGATTCTTGTATGTTTTCTAATCCCGTAATTTTAGCTCCTTTGTTGTAAGCTTCTGGATATCCTCCAGATACTAACATTACAGTTGTTGCTATTTTAGCTGTTACAGAAAATTCTTTTTCGTGTAGATTCTGATGAGCTACTCCTTCAAATAAATCAAATAAGTCAGAGTCAATTCTTGGTAAAACAACTTCTGTTTCTGGGTCTCCCATTCGTACGTTATATTCAACTACAGACGGGTTTCCGTTGTCATTCATTAAACCAATAAAAATAAACCCTCTATAATCTATTCCGTCTTTTTGCAACCCTAAAATTGTTGGCTTCACCACTAGTTCTTCTACTTTTTTTAAAAAAGCATTGTCTGCAAATGGAACCGGAGAAATAGCACCCATTCCACCAGTATTTAAACCTTTGTCTCCCTCACCAATTCTTTTATAATCTTTTGCTGATGGTAATATCTTATAGCTGATACCATCTGTAAGAACAAAAACAGATAATTCTATTCCTTTTAAAAACTCTTCAATAACCACAGTTGATGAAGCATCTCCAAATTTTTGATTAGAGACCATTTCTTCTAATTCTGCTTTTGCCTCGTCTAAAGAATCTAAAATTAAGACTCCTTTTCCAGCTGCTAATCCGTCTGCTTTAAGAACATATGGTGGCTGTAATGTTTCTAAAAAAAGTTTCCCTTCTTGTAAATTATGCTTTGTGAACGATTGGTATTGAGCTGTTGGTATTTTATGCTTTATCATAAACTCTTTAGAAAAATCTTTACTTCCTTCTAACAAAGCCCCATCTTTCTTTGGACCTATTACTGGAATAGATTTTAACTGATCGTCTGCAAGAAAGAAATCATGAATTCCGGCTACTAAAGGAGCTTCTGGCCCTACTACAACCATCTTAATTTTATAAGCAAGCACAGCTCCTTTAATTGCTTCAAAATCTGTTGGATTTACATCAATATTAGTTGCGATTTTTTGTGTACCAGCATTTCCTGGTGCTACAAAAACTTGTGTTACTTTTTTACTTTGAATAAGTTTATGCGTGAAGGCATGTTCTCGTCCGCCAGCGCCTAAAATAAGTATGTTCATAATATATAATCTTTTGTAAAGATAGTTTCTGAAATTGATTTATGTGCTTTTAAAACTCCATTTCATGAAATATTTTATTGCAGAAGATGTATGTATAAAAAATAGATTAGTCTGTTTTGAGGACCCTTGCTTTAAAACATGAGTTATTTCTTCTTTTGGGTAATAGAGTTTCTTTTTATCTAATTTTTCGATTTTTCTACAAATATCTACATCTTCCATATATAAAAAATAACGCTCATCAAATCCATTTAATGCGACAAAATCATCTGTTTTATAGAGATGGAAACATCCTGTTATGTAATCTGCAAAAAAAGAAGTTTCTAAATTCATATCATTATATATTCCATTTCTAATTAAAGATGCAACTAGAGGTGCTAAAAATGTAAACCTTCTAGCAAGTAACTCTAATATTTTTGGATATCTCCTGCATGAATGTTGATAATCTCCATTAGGAAATAACACTTTTGGAGCAATCATTGAAACAACATCATGTCTATCTAGTTTGGCTATTAAATTAGGGATAACAGAAGGATTAAAAGAGACATCAGGATTTAAAATTAAATGATAATTAGATTGATTTTGAATTTTCTTTATAACAAGGTTATGGCCAGTGCCAAATCCAATATTTTCACCAACAGCAATGTATTCAACTTCTAGTTGATTAAAAACTCCTTCAAATTCTTTATCAGCTGTATTATCTATCAAAAAAAGCTTCTTTGTTAATGGGGTTTTTAAAAAACAATCAATTGTTTTTGACAGTTCTGATAAGTCTTCCTTAAAAAGGACTATAGATGTGGTGAAATCTAGTTTATTTTTCATCATTTAATACGCATTGTCTTGTACTTTAAACATGTTGAAAATTGTAAGTAAAATAATTTTTATGTCTAATAAAAAAGACCAGTTTTCTATGTAAAAAATATCAAATCTAACCCTGTTTACAATATCTGAATTCTTTTTAACTTCACCTCTATAACCAGAAACCTGAGCTAATCCTGTTATTCCTGGTTTAACAGAATTTCTAGTTAAATAATTATCTATATTACTGATGTACTTTTTCGTTTGAATATTCATGTGAGGTCTTGGACCAACAATACTCATATCACCTATTAAAACATTAAAAAACTGAGGAAGTTCATCTAAACTAGTTTTCCTAAGAAGATGACCAATTTTAGTAATACGGGTGTCATTTTTTGAAGCAGATATTTGATCTGAAACTGCATTTATCTTCATGGATCTAATCTTAAAACAATAGAATTGATTTCCGTTCATACCATCTCTTTTTTGTTTAAACAAAAAAGGACCTCTAGAGTCTATTTTAACTACAAACCATAAAATTGGCAATAACCATAATAATACTAGTGAAAAAATTAATATCGAAAAAACAATATCAAAACATCTTTTAATCAAATGTGTTTCAATCATTTCAAAAGGAAGTTTTTTAGGCTTTAAAATTGGAATTGTCCCAAAATATTCTTTTGTGAAGTTTTTACTATAAATCACTTTATTTTCTGGAATTAATCTAACTTCAATTTTATTCTCATTAGAAAAATTTATAATTTGTTTAAGTTGAAGAGGGCTTACTGAATTTACTTCACAATAAATTTCATCTATATTGTTTTCTCTAGAAAAAACCAAACCTTCATTTATAGATCCTAAACGGTGTTTTAATGATTTTTTATTGTCAGAAAAATAGCCACTAAAACGATATCCTAAGTATTGTTTGTCATTAAATATAGAAACAACATCTTGAGCTGATTTATTATCTCCAATTACAATAACCGTCCTGAAATTTTTTCCACTTGACCTATAGATTTTTAAAAGAAAAAAGTAAAGAAACTTAGTTGTTAAAATAACAATTAGTACAGAAGATATTATGTTTGATTGTTTACTGATAACTTCACCTTCTTTAAATATAGAGAAATATGCGAAAAAAGCAAGTATAAAAATAAAAAACTGAGCACATAGAAGACTTAATATCCTTAAAATATGAGTATACCTGTATACATTATAAAACTTTGTAAAATAGGAAATAGTTAACCATAAAATGGTAATATAGAAGCTAAATTGTAACCCTAAAGACTCTTTGGGACTAAAATAGTAAAGAATAAAATTAATAAAAATTATGTCGAATAATATTATTAATGGTCTAATTAAATACGAATATTTTTTGATTTTAGTTTTCAATTATTTTGACAGGTTTCTAAATGTTTTTAAAAATTGATTTAAAATTTGATTTTTTGAAAATTCCTCTACAATATAACTTCTAGCATTCTTGCCATATTTATTTATTAAAGTTTTGTCAGATTTTAACTCATATACAAATCGCAAAACATCTTGTGTATTATTAGTCTCAAAAAACTTACCTCCTTTAGATTCAATTAAAACCTTAGCAACCTCTGACTTTAAACTTCCTGTTATTAGTGACGGTTTCTCACTAGCCATCATTGCTAAAATCTTTGATGGCATTACAGTATCTATTACATTTACTTTTTGAAACAATATATGTAAATCTGCGCTACATAACAAATCTGACAATTCAGAATAAGCAACAGGGTTATAAAACCAAATATTTTCTAAATCTAATAATTTTTCTTCTAACCAATAACGCTTACTTCCATTTCCTACTACAATAATTTGAACATCTTTTTCTTTCTCTAATTCTTTAGCAAATTTCATAAAAAATTCCCAATCTTGTTTCTCTCCAATATTTCCTGAATACAATATCTTAAATTTATCAGATTTTAAATATGAATGCTTCTTATGTTCTTTTGGAAGAATAAAATTTGGATCTACCCAATTTGGTAAAAGTTTTTTTTCTATTTCAATTTTTGTTTTTCCCGTCAACTTTTTGACCATAGAGGAGCTAATTGTGCTTAATAAATCCGCAGAATTTAAAAGTTTACTTTCTAAAAAAAACAATATTTTAAAAATAAATTTTTTGTTGTTCTTTTTGTCTATTAAATTAGAATCAGTTACAGCGTCAAACTCAAAATCTTGGATGTGAACCCAAAGTTTAGCTCCTTTTAGTTTTGCTAAAAATTTGCCAAGAAAAACACATCCAATAAACGGTACTACACAAAGAACAACATCCGTTTTTTTAATCTTAAGAAGATTAATAAAAGAGCCAAATGTAAAATCTAACAGATGCAAAATACGTTTAAAAAAAATAGGGCTTTTAGGAACATATTGTTTGTATCTATATATTTTTATTCCATTAATAGACTCTTCATAAAATGTTTTTTTTGGCTTATACTCTGAATTAATTCTCCATCTAGGATAATATGGAAAACCAGTAATTACATTTACTTCAAGACCTTTCTCTTTATAAAAATTAGCAAGCTGATAGGTATATAAACCTATTGCTGTATCTTCCGGCCAAAAATTAATCCCAACAATAGTGATTTTATTTTTCATGTAAATATATCTATTGAAGTATTCTTTCTCTTATAATTTTTACTGGAGAACCAGCGCATATTTTATTTGAAGGAATATTTTTAAAAACAGAACTTCTGGCAGCAATAACTGATCCTTCTTCTATAGTAATTCCTGGAGCAATAAAAACATCAGTAGCAATCCATACCTGATCACATATTTTTATTGGTTTTTGGTAAATTGGAAAATCTTCTTGTAAATAATTGTGAGAACCAGTACAAAGATAAGATCTTTGAGATATGACAACATTGTCTCCAATCTCAATGTTTCCTAGAGTGTATAACGCAACATCATCGCCAATCCAACTATAATCACCAATACTTAATTTCCATGGATAGGTTACTTTAACAGAAGGTCTAATAATTACTTTTTTTCCAATTTTAGCTCCAAATAATCGTAATAAAAAATTTCTCCATCCATACAAAAATTGAGGGGAGGTTTTAAATAAGACAGATTGAACCAGCCACCACAACTGAACTGTAAAAGCATTTCTGCCTCTAAAATTTGGTGGTAGTTTGAAACTGTTTAAATCTTGATACACCATTATTTAATAATTTCTAAAAGATTTTTTTTAAATATATCTACTGTGAAATTATTTAAAAAAAATGTTTTATTATATTCAGCAATTTTTTTTAGTTCACTTTTATTGGCTGCAAGATAACTTAATATTTTCTGGATGCTATTTTCGTTATTTTTTTCCACAAAGTATCCATTGATTTTATCTTGAAAGACATCCGATATACCTGCATGATTAGTTGTTACAACAAGGTTGGTTGTTGCCATAGCTTCTAATATAGAAATAGGCTGACCTTCCATTTTATAGAAAGTAGGTAGTACAAATACATTTCCCCATTTTAAAAGATTTTTTTTATCATCACCATTAACAATACCAATATATTCTGTATTTTTTAATTCTGTAAATAAATTTAAAATTTCTTTAGAATATTTTTGATCAATATTTCCTGCAATTTTTGCTTTGTAAATTATATTGTTTTTTTCTAAATTTTTTAATGCGTTTAACAAACAAAAAATTCCTTTCTCTTTCATTAAATTACTCAAGTAAAAAATTCTTAATTCGTCTTTTACAAATTTTTTATCCTCTTTATAAAGATAGTCTTGAGCAAAATTTGGTAAAGAAAAAATATTTTTGTCTTCAAGAAACGGAGTTAGATTATGTTTTAACGAATTGGAAAGAACGATCCCTTTTGTAAATCTAGAGACTAAAAAATAAAATAACACTCTTTTAAACCCTTTCAAAGATTGGTACTCTTTTCCTAAGTAGTTTCCATGAACATGAATAATCAATTCTTTCTTTAATAACGATGTAATTGAAATGAATAGGGAATATTTTAATACTCCAAAAAAAGTTTGCCCTGGTGTTATATAAACAATATTGTTTTTAAAGATTTTAAAAAAAGAAAGATTTAACGATAAATAAAAAAGAAATTTTTTTATTGAAAACTTGCCTATTTGTTCGTCAAAACTGGGATAGGATGTATTTATAGTTTCTACTAAGAAATCTGAATCAGCACTTAAAAGTTCTTTTACAACTTTATTTGCAATTGAAACTCCAGAAATTGGATCTGGAAATGGGCCGACTAATAAAATAGATGTTTTATTTTTCAAAATTAGAACATTGTATGTTTATCAAAAAGCTTTATAAAAGTACTCCCCATGGACTCAATTGAATACTGTTTTTTACAAGTTTCAACGATACTCGTTCTTTGATTTAACCAATAATCTTTGTTTTCATACATACTAAAAATTTGTTGGCTTAAGTTTTTAATATCATCTGTTTTGAAAAATATAGAATTGTCTTTTTCATGAACTGCTTCAATTTCTGGAGAATGATTTTCAAATTCAGAAACTATCATCGGAACTCCGAAACCAAAACTTTGAGTAATTGATAATCCAACATATCCTGGAGAAACACTAAAAAGAGATGAAAAATACAACTCTTTTAGAATTTTATAATCATCAATGTGACCAAACAAACTAACCCTTTTATTTAAATTATTTTTTTCTATATATTCTTCCATTTTTAATTTCTCTGGGCCTTCACCAACAATTAATAAATTAACGTCTTTAGGCAATTTATCAATAATACAATGAAAGGTTTTTAATAAAAAAAAAGGTTTTTTCATTTCTGTTAATCTTCCAACATAAATTATATTTTGTGAACTTTGATAAGAGTCATTTGTTATCATTTCACTTGTTGAATACAAGGAATTACAAGCTGAATAAATATGTTTATTTGGCATTCTTTCCTGTAATTCAATTTGTTGAGTTTTTGTGTAAACTATAATTTCGTCTCCTAAAGATCTCATGAAATTTCTAAGTTTATCACTTTTACTATTCATTCCATTTCTTGGCCATGCATGACCCCATAATATGGTTTTTCTATTTAGAATTTTACGAATAAAAAGAATCATCCAGTTAGAAATTATCCGTGGATTCATTTCAATAATTAACAAGTTGTTAGAAAAAATGATTGACCACATTCCTATTTGGAACAATAGTTTTCTTTTAAAAATAAAAAAATTTGAAACCTGTATTCTTTTATGAAAAGAAAAATCACTTTTTACAGAACTTTCAAAATAAGAATCACCACTATAAAGGTCAAATTGATCTTTTAATATATTGCTTATATAAAGAAAAAGCTTGTTCCTATAGCTTGGAGATACAGTTTGTAAAATAATTAGTTTTTTCATAAATAATAATTACTAGATTTTATTGGGAAAACCTATTTAATATTAGTCTTGTTTCTATTAAAATTATCCCACAAGAAATAATTTACCATAAATGAAAAGAAGATAACTCCAGATTGACGGCTAAGCACATTTTCAAATAAAAATATTACACAATATAAGACTAAAACAGAAAACATAATACTGTCTTTATATTGTATTGCTTTTTTAAAATAGAATATTAAAAAAGAAATAAAAATCAGAAAACCTATTATCCCAGTTGATAACCAAATAAATAAGTACTGATTATGAGAGTTATACATTCCTTTAACAAAATTAGAATTATTAGTAGAATAACATATATCTAATTGTTCTTGTACGTCTCCAATTCCATAACCAAATATTGGACTTTTAATTAAAGTTTCTATTCCACATTTATATATTACAACTCTAATACTTGTAGAGTTGTTTTTGTCTAAAATTTCATAAGAATTTAAATTAATGATTTCTTTAAAGCGATTATTTTTTTCAGGAATAAAAATAAAGAACAAAATTAAAACTACAACAGCAGAAACAACATAAGTTATTCTAGTGTTTTTTTGTCGGATTAGGTTGAATAAGAAAACAACTATGAGAGCTAAAATTACACCTTTACTCATTAACATGAGTAAAAGTGTAATTAAATAGCCTTGAGTAAATAACAAGAATAAGTTTTTCCAAGTAATTTTTTTTTCTTTATCGAAAAAGGAAAAACCAAAAATTATAGCAATTGAAATAAAGATTGAAACATAAATAGGATGCTCTCCTATAAAATTATTATCTAAGATTGCGCTCCTGTAAAAATTTGAATCTGCTACAAGATATTTTGGGTTTTCATAAATAGTAAATAAATAAAAAGAAATAGTTGAAAATATCAAAGAACTTATATAGTACGATTTTAGAAAAAAGTTTCTAGTTTTAGAAAAATCTATAAAGGTTTTCCCAAGCAAAAAATAAAAAACAATAGGAAAGACTAACAAACTAAACATCGTCTCTATTTTCTTGAAACCTTCTAGCTTATTTACTGACAATAATGCGCTTAAAAGCAATGCAAAATAAATAAAGCTGACAATAAAAAATGTTTTTGTGTATGTTTTTTTCCTTCCTGTAATTATTATATATGCTATGGAACACAAAGTCAGCAAAACAACGCTAAGGCTCTCTAATCTATGTGGAATTAAAGGATAAATGCCAAAAAGAGAGATTCCGATTAAAATAAGGTTAGTAAGTAATCTTTTATTATTCTTCAACATTAATATTACTTTTAGAAGTATGAAGTTTTATATCAAAAATATTTTTATTAGTTTTTACCCTATTAAAGTAGTAACCTGAAAATAAGCCAAGTGATACATATAATCCTTTGTGCATCCATAGCGTAAAACTAACCATGGTTTCAACAAAAAAGTAGATTATGAAAATAAATAATAATGAATAAATAAAATTTTTCTTTTTAGCTTCATTTGATATCCAAAAGATAATGAATAATAAAAAGACAAAGTAAATATTCATTATTATTCCTAAAATACCATATTGAGACATGTTTTCGAGGAAAAAATTATGTGGATAGTCTAAAAAGCCATAGATACCATATGCTCCTGGACCAGTTCCAGTTAATGGGAATTTTAAAAATATCTCAAAACTTTCAACATAAGAAAGAATTCTATGATTTACAGAATCATCTTCTAAAGATCTTACCAATCTATCAAACAAGGTTTCATAACCAATAGTGGAAATAGCATAAAAAATTAGAGGCACAATTATAGTAGTTACAAGTAATAATAGCTTTTTATTTATTCTAAACCCTTTTAAATAAAGCATAATAATTCCACCTAAAAAAACACTTAATAAAATTCCTTTTGTATTAGAAGCAAATAGTATGATTAATAAAAAAACTAATAAAAAACCTCTTAAAACAAGACTTCCAATTCGAATTGGGAAAAGTTTTTTATTAATAATAAATGAAGAAAAAATTACTAATATAGCGAAACCCATTAATTGGCTAAATGGTATCGGGTGGACTCCAGGTATAGTTAACCTATCTACTGTCTTGCCATTAAATAATAGAAGGAATAAACTTATTAAGCCGATAACTATTCCTAATATTAAAGTCGTCTTAAAAAAATCGATTATTAATTTATCTGGTTTTTTGGAATTTAAAAGTATAGTTTTTGTTACAAAATAGTAACTAAAAGCCAGTAATATAAACTTGCTAGTATAAACAATAGATTCTTTTATATCTGAACTGAAAGTTGTTGCATAAAAAAGTGTAAAAATAGTTAAAGTGAAAAATATATCTATAAAACTCAATTTGAATTTTACATTTTCACTTACACTATAGAGCTTTAATAAAATAACTATTAAGCCTAGTATTGGAATTAGAGCCCCAAGAAAAACATCTGAATCATTAACACAGTTAAAACAAAGCTCATTAAAATCGAGTGTAACTATAGCTCTTATAAGATTTATTTGAATTAATATAGCAATACCTACTATTGGTTTTTTCCAACATATATATAGTATAATTAAACCAACAAAGAGTGATAATATCATTTCGATTTTTCTTTTATTGAATAATATACACCTTTAATAAAACCAATAAAACCATAGTGCCTTAAAAGTATTAAAAATTTATCTTTTCTTTTTTGAAAACTTGATGAGGCTGATATACCTCCTCCTTGATAATTTGCTATTGATACGTTTATTTTGTAAAACCTTGCTTTACCAAAATTTAAAAAAATTCTATTTACTAATTCATAATCACCATAAATAGAATATCTTAAATCGTATACCAACTCTTCTTTTAAAAGATGTTTATTAAAAAACATAGATTGATGATTTCCCATTATTGCACCATAAGTTAATGCTTTTATTGGCAATGGGTTTATTGGTTTATTTTTAAAAATTTTATGTCCATATAATAATGCAATACTATTATAATCTTCATCGACATTAAAAACTTTCTTTAACGTATCTTTTAAAAAAAAAGAATCACCAGTATTCATGAAATTACACCATTGCCCATTAGACATTAAAATACCTTTATTCATAGCATCATAAATACCATTATCTGGCTCAGAAACCCACTTATAAGAGATGTTTTTTTCTTTGAATTTAGATTCGTAAGATTTAATAATTTCTACAGTTCTATCTTTCGAATTCCCATCAATAATTAAATACTCAAAATCTATAAATGTTTGATTTAAAATTGACTTTATCGTAGGTTCTATGACAACTTCACTATTATAAGAAACAGTAATTATGCTAATTTTAGGATTATTTTCACTTTCTTGATTAATCATTAAAAAAAAATTATTTTTCTTTGTTTCTTTTTAGTCTATTAAAAAGTAAAGTTAAGGAAGAACGTGCTTGTATTTTTCTTAGAATGAATGAATTTAAAATCATTGACAGACCCATAGCAACAATTTTCACTATAATAATACTATTGTAACCATATTTATTTATGTCAATAATAAAACAAGCAGAAATGTAGAATATAATAATAAATGTTGATGTATAAATTTGAATCTTTAATGCTCCTAAACCATTTTGTAAATAGACAAAAACTGCATTTAAACAGTGAAAAAAAGTATAAACTGAAAACAAATAAAAAGTTATAGAGTCGAAAGTAATTTTTTCATCTCCTAACCAAAGATTAATTATTTCTTCTTGAAAGAATGACAGAATAAGGCCTCCTAAAAAAACAAGAAAAGCCATTAAATATAACACTTTCAACATTTTAGATATCCACTTGAACTCTTTTCTTTCAAATGCATCCGAAACACTATTCCAAAAATGAATTAATAAGATTGAAAATAACGTAATTAATGCAAAAAATAATTTGTTAACTATTGAATAACTTGCCGTTTCTTCTGCACCAATCATAAATGAAATAATAAAGTTATCTATGGATAAAAAAGTAAGGCTCAAGAGGTGAGCAATAAAAAAAGAAAAAGAAATTTTTTGTGTGTCTCTTAGAGAATAATTTGAATTAAATTTTATTCTTAAATTAAATTTTATTCTCTGATATAAAATAAATAAAATATAAGTAGCACTCTGAATAACACCAAAAATAATTGAAATATCAATTAGGTTTAAACTATACTGCCGTCTAATAAATAATATTGATAAATAACTAAAGAGAAAATAAATTAATTGAAAAAAGTTAGTTAAACTACTTTTTTGATATCCATAAGCAATTGAATCAGTTAGACTAAGAATATTGTTTAATAAACCAAAAGAAACAAAAATTAATATGCTATATACAATTTCATGAGAAGAAATTGTTGATTCTAAAAATAATATTTGAGGATTAAAAAAAAAGTAAATTAAAGGAATTAAAATTATAAAGATCAATGCGCTTATCTTTATTAGTTTACTATAAGTAGCACCAATAACTTTATAAACTTCATTTTCAGAAGAATTGGCTAATAGTTTGGTAATTAAATTTCGTAAACTATTTGGATACCCAAACTTCAATACTCCTAAAAAAGCTATAAGAGAAAGTGTTGTTTGCCAAACACCAAATCTTTCTTGACCTATGGTGTCTAAAACTAAGGGGATTAACAATAAACTCAACCCTAATTTTGAGCCAACAAAAAAGATATTATATGATGTGTTTAAAAGAAAGTTTTGACTCCTACTTGATTTCTTTTTAAAAGATTTTAATAAATTTTTAAAGATCATTTTTTTGATTATACTAATCGTTTTATAATTACAAAAGAGAATTTTTTTTTAGAATTTTAAAATTTAAAGAATCTGAATAATTTGAAATTATTTTTAAATAGATGCTTTTTTTATCTTTATGATCTACAAGCCAAACATTTTCATACTCTGGATGAGTATTTAAAATATAAATAAATAAAGAAAAGCTGTTATCTGAAACGTCAGGAAAGCTATGATAAATGATATTCTTATTTCTAGGTGTTATAAAAACATGAATCCATTTTAAAATAAAATTAATCATCATTCTCTAATTAATTTTTATTGATAATAGATTTTAGTTTTGTTGTTGAAATTCCAATAGTTCTAGGTAAGTATAAAACTTTACAATACTCCTCTAGGAAATCAAATTCTCCTTCCCAATCATCGCCCATAATAAACATATCTATTTCATTATCTACTATATCTTTCTTTTTTTGATCCCAACTAGATTCTGGAATAACCAAATCTACATATCCTATGCTTTCTAGAAATTCTTTTCTCTTTTCGTACGAAATCTCGCACTTTTTCCCTTTTGTTTTGTTAAAATCATCAGTAGACAACCCAACAACTAATCTATCTCCAAGCTCTTTAGCCCTTCTTAAAATTTCAATATGCCCATAGTGTAATAAATCAAAGGTTCCATAGGTGAGTATGGTTGTCATTTTCTTATCTATCAGAGCATCAAAATGTATGTCAAAATTAGATTCTTTATTCGTGAAAAAAGATTCCATTTTAGAAAATAAGGGGAGTCTTTCTTTAATAGATGGTGTTAATAGTTCATTAATAAACTCTATTGTTTTTACTCCCTCTAAAACAACACCTTTATTCTTCCCAGAATTGTAAAATCCTTTTCCAATTAGCAAGCCTAGCGTTCTATTTCTACTTAAATCATTAAGGGCAGTTAAGCCCAAATCTCCAAAACCACAGGCTAGAAATAACGTATCTTCTCTTCCTCCTAATGTATTAAGTAGAATTTTAATTTCGGAAAAAGATTTTGTCAAAATCATAAAACGTGTATTGGGTGAATTATGTTTTGCATCTACAATCCCAATAATTATTGCATAAATGTTCTTTAAAACACTTAATAATTCTACACCCTTAATATCTGTGGTATAATCAATATGAATATTCGTATTTTTTATAACAGAATCTATTATGTGATACTGAGATTTAGAATCTAATCCTAATGTGAAAATAGAATGTGAGTTATTTATTAATTCAGATGAAAATGTAGGTCCTTTCATCGTTATGATACTATTGTTAGCTAAAACAGTTGTAAGAAAGTCTACAATTGTTTCTCCTTCTTTATAAACTCCTTTAGATAAATTTATTATTAAAGCTTCTTTTTTTATAAAAGGTGCGCAGTTTTTTATAACTTTTTTAATTTTTTTTGAGGGGATTGAAATAAAAATAAGATCCGCATTTGACAAATCACTTACTTTAGATGTTGCAGATAAAGAAGGGTTTAGTGTTTTGTTTGGAAAATATTTTTTATTTGTGTAACTTTCATTAATCTCTTTTTCTTGAATTTCACTTCTAACGAACAGCACAACTTTATTATTCTTATTACTCGCTAATTGATTTCCAATTGCAGTCCCAAATGATCCTCCACCTAAAATATATACGTTTTTCATTGATGTAAATACTATTTTATTTTAATAATTACAGGCATAACAATTATTATTACTCCTAAAAGAAAATCTATTTATCTATTTATTGTTATTACTTCGTTTTATTTGGAATAATTAATATAATTCCTGTTGAGAAAAGTCTTAAAATACAAATCCATCAATTTATAATTTCACGTAGTAAAAATAATTTATGGTTTCTTTTTATAAGTACTTAAATAGTTATTTAAATCTATAAAAAGAATAACCAATAACGTTATAAAAAATGACAGCCCTGCAAGTATAAATATATAATTTTTTGTAATACCTTTTATCTCATAACCTATGGTTTGAAAATTTGAAATAACGTTAATAACTTCAGATTTTTCACCAATATCAACAGCAATTAAACCTAGTTCTTGATTAATTCTTCTGTCTGTTGAAAATAGTTCAATCTCTTTTGTTGTTGTTTTGGTTCCACCTAAATCTATACTAGTTCCTGTGAACTCCTTTTTAGATTCTTCTAGCATGACTCTCATATACACTTGACGAAGAGAATCAACTTTAATTAAATTCTCTCTCAATAAAGAATCTGTTCTGGTAAGGTTTTCGTTGGTTAATTTTTTTATTCTATCAAAATAATTATTATTAATTACAGAAGCAATAATAACCTCGTCTAAACCATTAAATACGTCATTGTATTTTGCCTCTACTACAATATCATGAAGTTTATAATCGTAGTCGGTAAAACTCGTTTTAAATTGATCAAAATTATAGCTATTAACGGTTAGGGTATCTACAGTTAGAATAAATTGATCGTAAGCATTAATAATGTCATTATCATTAATAACAGGTGTTATTTCAAATTTTTTTAAACCTGATGCTTTTAGAGTATCTATGTTAAAAATAGACGCCAACAATGGCACCTTTTCTTGTTTTACCAGCTCGTTATAATAGCTAATGTTCTTGTAAAGCTGAAGTGTGCTTTTAAAATTGGGCTGAACTAATAAATTAGATCCATATCTATCTTCACTATCACTTTCTAAATATGCTCCAACAATACCACCTAGAAGAGCGGCTATCACAAATTTTTTGAAGTGTTGTTTAAAAAATAATAATATTGAAATTAAAAAATGAAAAATACCCTTAAATATACTTCCAATAAAATTAAAAAAGTTTTTAAACCCTTTTCCAATAATTACAAATAAAGAGCCTAGATCTACCTCTTCTTCATTGTTTTGATTCTTTGTTGACATCTTATTTTTTTAATTGATTTTTATTTAAAAAATTTGCTCCAGTATTTTATGCGTAATGGCGTAGGTTGGAGTCACTCCAGACATCCCCAAACCACCAGAAGCTAAAGTGGCTCCTGTTTCTAGTGGGTTATCAGAAGCATAGTAAGCATACCTCACTTTAACATCTTCAGAAATATTTCCTCGAATCTTAGAAGCTGCCTGAATAGCTTTTTGATAATGAGCTCCCTCCATTTCTAATCCAATAACGTTCCATGTAGAATCATGAAAAAACTTTAATAAATCTTTGTTTTGTAATGATGTTCCTAAAACCGTTACCATGGCTCCGTCAAAAGAAGAAACTCCAAAACCTTGTAAATCTTCTTTAGATAGTTCATTTGTAAACGGATAATTATCTGCTGTGCCTTCAAAAATATGAGCAGAAGGAATCATAATATCTCCTTTACCTCCTTCTAAAATACCTGCTTTTCCCATAATAGAAATAGATTCAACATTTAAATGAGTTGAACCTTGCTTTTCTTTATATGGTTTTAACAATTCATCCATCGTTTCATAAGCTTGTTCTCCAAAAGCATAATCCATCACAATAATCACTGGGTCTTTCCCTTTTGAAGCTACTTTTTTAAATGGTATTTTACTACTATCTATCTTTTGGGTATCTATCACCTGAACGTTAATATTTGTTCCAGAAGTATCTTTTATATAAATTAACCCATTTTCAGAAGCATATTCTTTTACTTTTTTCTGAAGTGGCTTGCTCTCATTATTACTTAATAATTCATACAATTCAAAACCTTCTTTACCTTTTGCTATATCTGTTAACGAACTAGTAGCATAAATAGTATTTAAAACACTGTGCATATTTGCACTTATGATGTGAATTGGTCTTTCTAATAGCTGATGATCTTTCAATACTTTTTTTATGTTATTGGCCCAAACCTCTCCGTAAATATGATGACCTATTCCTTCTCCTAATACAGAACTAAAATTAACCGTTCTCTTTTGTTGATGACAACTTTCGCTAATTGCTAGTTTTCCTAACCAATAAATAATTTGAAAGAAACGATCTGGGTTTTCTGAAGATGAGAAAGCATTATAAGTATCGGCTACTTCATCATAAGTTCTACCTAAAACATTTGCTAAATGAACTTTCGTAATTTCTCTTTCTTCCTCAGATATTTTTTTATGATGAAGAACAACTTCTTCTAAGTTTTTCCATTCTCTGGTAACATTTCCCTCTAAATTTAATAAAATACGGTCTTTAATTTTGTGAGACTCTATAAACAAAAAAGTAAGATGTGTTAAGATATCATAGATTTCAGATCTACCTCTAGTGATCTCAATATTCATTTGATCTTTGTCTATTCTATAGCAGTTTCTTCTTCTCTTTGGAGGAATAATGACCTTAAAATGTGATTTATTATATCCCTCATCAGCTGTTAAGTTAATAAACTGGCACTCTTCAATTCCTTCTGGCAATCGCTCTATCACATAAATCAATCCGTTCAACTCTACTCTTTCTTCTGCAATAGATCCATAAATTTCTGGTCTAAGTAGTAGTAATGATTTTCGTAAAGTTTCCCCTGAAATACCCATTGGCTTATAAAAACCCCTGCTAAACAGATGACGCATAGAAATATATAAACGCTCAATAGCGTTGGTAGATTCTTGGGCTCTGGTTCTTTCTTGATGTTTTGTTTGCAACATAGTGTTTTAGGCTGCAAAGATAAGAAAATCGCTCAAAGTTAAGCCCCTTTGAGTACTTTGGCGTACAGTCTTTTATTTTTTAGAATTTTTACGGCTTCTAAAATCACTGTATCTTTTTTTAATTTGTTCAAATAAGAACCATTTTTGTAGTAGTATCTAATTAAAATTTCATCTTTAATAATTTCAGATAAATAATCTTCACTTCTTGATATATCAGCAATTTTTTCCTGGAGTAATTTCTTTTTTAATTGTTGAAATTCCTTGGCAATGAAGGTAGTTTCTTCAGAAGAATTATAGGCGTCTAAAAAAAGACGCTCTTGAGTTGTTAGAAAAACAGTGTCTGATAATGTGAGATAATTTAAAAAACTTTTAAAGTCTGATGAAGAGAGAGAAAAATCGGTAACTGAACTTATTGTTGGGTTTCTATAAAAATAATCTGTTGTAAAGTTAAAGATTGCTCTAGATTTTATCAATTCTTTTGTGGCTTCACTTCTCTTTGAAAAACCAACTTCAACGTCTGGAGTAATTCCTCCTCCATCAAATACAACTCTTCCATTTTTAGTTTTAAAAGAGGTTACTGTACCATCAGAAAATTTTGGAACCTGCCCCTGGTTATCTCTACTGGCGTAATCTAACTCTTGAATACACCTTCCGCTTGGGGTATAGTATTTAGAAATAGTAAGTTTTAATTGAGTTCCATAGCTTAGGTTCATATAACGCTGAACCAACCCCTTTCCAAAGGAACGTTCTCCCAAAATTACTGCCCTATCATAATCTTGTAGTGCACCAGCAACTATTTCAGAGGCCGAAGCTGATCTTTCGTTGAGTAAAACAGTGAGGGGAATCTCTAAATCTAAAGGAGTGTTAGATGCATTATAAGTATTGCTCCACTTTCTTACTTTAGCTTTAGTTGCTGTAATTTTACTTCCTTTTGGTAAGAAAAAATTTGAGATATTAATAGCCTCTCCTAGAGAGCCTCCTGGATTACCTCTTAGGTCAAAAACTAAGTTTTTCATTCCTCTTTTCTTTAATTCTAGAAAAGCCTTTTTAACCTCAGAAGAAGCTTTTTGATTAAATCTAGTTAAAACAATATACCCTGTTTCTTGATCAATTAAATCATAAAAAGGAACCGGATTTATCTCAACTTTCTCAGTTACTACACTAAAATTCTTAACTTCCCCCTGTCTTAAAACAGCAATTTCTAAAGAAGTATTTGGTGCGCCTTTTAATATCTCTGACAGTTGATCTCTATCCATATTTTTAAGAGATTGGTTTCCTGCTTTTATAATAATATCTCCTGCTTTTAATCCTTTTTTATCTGCTTCATAGCCTTTGTAAATTTCATTTAATACAATTCCTTTTTTATCATAAAAAACTGAAACACCTATTCCTGAATACGCTCCTTCTCTTCTTATCCTTGCTTCTTCAACTTCTTGTTCATCAAAATAATTTGTATAAGGATCTAGTTCTTTTAGCGTGTTTTTTATTGCTTTATTTGTAAATTCAGCAGGGTTAATTTCATCTACATAATATAGATTCAATTCTTTAAATAAAGTCGTATAAATTTCTAGTTGTTTTGCTACTTCAAAGAAGTTTGATTTAAATGAAAAAGAAAGAAAAATAGTTCCAACAACTAGCGTAACTATTACCTGTTTTTTAATTGTATAATTAGGCATTTTCTTTGTTGGTTTGTGTTTCAATAAATAATTTTAAAAGTTCCTGAATTTTTTCTTGAACCTCTGAAAATACGGGCTCTTTCTTACCAATAAAAGTAATCATAAAAACACAGTGAAATTTTGATCCTGCAAATATGTTTTTTTTCTCTAGTCGATAAGCTTCTCTAATCAATCTTTTAATCCTATTTCGATCAACTGCTTTTTTGAAATTTCTTTTAGGAACTGAAAATGAAGCCTTAACTGAAGTAATTGAAATTGGATCTGTTATAATATACACCAATCTAAAAGGAAAATTTTTGATAGATGTTCCTTCTTCAAAAAGCCTGCCTATGAGTTTGCGACTTTTTAATCTTTCTTTTTTACCAAGTGTATTGTTCATCTCTACAAACTTACAGAAAACAGTTTTTTAAAAGGAATATCTTAGACACTATTTACAAATTAGAAAAAAATAACTGATTAACTAGAGGGTTCTTTTCAAAGGACGAGTTAAACATGTAGGCCCTCCACCACCTTTTACGCTAATCTCATTGCCTTTGTAAGCAACAACTTGGCAGCCTGCCTGTTCCAATAATTTTTTTGTGATTGGATTTCCATCCACCATCAAACAATCTCTTGGAGCAACAGCTAATACATTGCAACCCATAGATTCAAATTCTTCATCAGGAACCTCTATCAATTGAAAACCTCTTTCCAACAATTGATTTCTAAATTTTATAGGCATTAAAGGAGAATAGACAACTGCTAAATTTTTATCTACTGGACTTAGAATAGACATCAAGTGAAAAACATCCTCTTTTCCTTTGTAGTGAGGGAGTTCTACAACAATAACTTCTATTCCTTTTGGATCTAATAAGGCTTTTAATTGACGTATTCCTTGGTCATTTGTTCTGTACGTATGGCCAACAGCCAATGTTTTTTGATCTAGCCAAGCAACGTCGCCTCCTTCTAGAGTTCCTGGAAAGGTAATCTCTCCTAATATTTTAACAGTGTTTTGTCTATAGGTTTCTAACTGGGCTTTAGGTTCCTGTATTCTTCCATTTTTACCCATATTACAGACAATCATTCCAAAATCTGTAGCTATGGAGGCATCTCTGCAATAAATAGAATCTATCGATGTTTTTTGATCCGCAGGAAAAAAACATGTTTCTATATTTTTATTAGTAAAAAATAACTGAAACGCATGATATTCTTTCAGAGATTCCTCAAAATTGGGCTTAGTAAGAAACTGCAATTCTTTCCATTGTTTTGTCAGCTGTTTTTCTGAGTGATATGAATTCTCTGCAGGTTTTAAGTATACAGAAGCTAATTTTAAATATTCTGAATGATGTGTTTCTTTCATTTTTCTTTAGATTTATTCCATTGCATTAAAACATAAAATGGAATTCCAAGCAATAATAATAAAAATCCATAGAATACAACTTCTGCAGTTGAACCGTAAATAGCCCACAAAGAATATAGAAATCCTAAAAGACCCAAAACAACTGTTTTTACGGCACTATTAATGTGTGTGTATTTTTGAACTAGAATAATAATATAGGCAGCAGAAACAAACACATAGGGCACCAAACAGGCCAAGACCGTTAAATTTACCATAAATGTAAATTGGGTTACAAGACTATCAGAAAAATTCATCAGCATAACAATAGAACTTAATAAACTTCCTATGATGAGCCCTAAAACTGGAGCTCCTTTTGCGTTCTCTTTCTTGAAAATTTTAGGAAACATGGCATCTTTTGCTGCAGCCATAGGAATCTGAGCTAGAATTAAAATCCAACCATTTAAAGCTCCCATTCCAGAAATTGCAGCTCCTGCAGCAACAAAATAACCAGCATATTTACCTCCAATTATTTCTCCTGCTTCAGCAAACGGAGCTGGAGAGTTCTGTAAGGTTTCTGCGGGTAAAATTCCGAATAAAACAATAGTTCCTAAAATGTAAATACTAGTGGTAATAATAGTCCCAAGCATGGTTGCTTTTGGCACTATTTTTTCTGGATTTTTTATGTTTTCTGCAGGAATACTTGCAGATTCTAAACCTAAAAAAGCATATAATGTTAAAGCTGCTACTAAAGAAAATGTTGTAAAATCACTTTCATCTGTCATATTAAATTTTGGAAAATTATCTAAGCTAAAAAAGAAAAATCCAAAAACAATAATAAAAACCAATGGGAGTAATTTTAAAATAGTGGTGATGACCTGAATTTTTCCAGATATGCTAACTCCTTTAGAATTAATCCAAGTAAAAAACCAAATCATAGACAATCCAATACTAACAGCTAATAATGAGTTTGTTTCTAAAATTGGGAAAAAGAAGCTTAAGGCTCCTATAATGGCAATGGCAATTGCTGCATTGCTAATCCAAATAGAAATCCAGTAACCCCATGCAACTAAAAAACCTATAAAATCTCCAAAACCTTCTTTTGAATAAATATAGGGTCCTCCACTTTTATTAACAATAATCTTACTTAAATCACTAAATATTTTGGCTAAAACAATGGCTCCTGATGCTGTAAAAAGCCACCCTAATAAACTAATACTACCATAGGCTGATAATGAAGCTGGTAGAATAAATATTCCAGCACCTATCATATTCCCAACAACCAAAGACGTTGTGGTTATCAAACCTATTTTTTTGTTGCCAGAACTCATTTAATTTGTGTAATTTTAGAATCAAATTCTTGAAAGATACAATTTAATTTAACAACTAAAAATGAGCTTTAAGATCAATCCAGACATTACAAAAGCAGAAACGCTTCCTGCTACTTTTTACAAGGATCCTGTTGTTTTTGAAACAATAAAAGAAAAAGTTTTTTTAAATTCTTGGCAATGGATTGGTGATAAAAACCTTGTTAGTAAGCAACAATCTGTGTACCCCTTTGTATTATTAGATGGTTTTTTAACCGAGCCACTGCTACTAACCAAAGACAAAGAAGGAATGATTAATTGCCTCACAAATGTTTGTACTCATAGAGGAAATTTAGTAGCATTAGAATCTGGACACTCAAAAAAACTTACGTGCTCTTATCATGGAAGAAGATTTAACTTACAAGGTAAGTTTGAGTTTATGCCAGAGTTTAATGATGCAGAAAACTTCCCGAGACCCTGTGATAATCTTCATACATTTCCCATTAAAAAATGGGGCCATTTTTTATTTGCAGGACTTAATCCTAGTTTTGATTTTCAAGAAGTAATTAATGTTATGAAAGAACGAATAGGCTTTTTACCTATTGATGAATTTAAGCTTGATAAAACATTGCAAAAAGATTTCTTAATTGATGCTAATTGGGCCCTTTATTGTGACAACTATTTAGAAGGTTTTCATGTGCCTTTTGTTCATGAAAGCTTAAACGAAGTTTTGGATTACGGTAGCTATGAAACAATTATTTATACGCATTGTAATTTGCAAATTGGCTATTCTGATGAAGCTACAGAAGTCTTTGAATTTCCTGAAAATCACATAGATCATGGGAAAAAAGTTGCTGCCTATTATTATTGGATTTTCCCAAATATGATGTTTAACTTTTATCCATGGGGGCTGTCTATTAATATTGTAAAACCCCAGGGTATTAGTAAAACTAAGGTTTCTTTTATTAGCTATGTCTTGGATTCTTCCAAGTTAGAGAAAGGTGCGGGTAGCAATCTTGAAAAAGTAGAAAAAGAAGACGAAATTGTGGTAGAAAATGTACAAAAAGGAGTTCGTTCTTCATTTTATAAAGCAGGACGTTTTTCACCTACACGAGAAAAAGGAGTGCATCATTTTCATCTGTTACTTTCAAAATTTTTAAACCGTTAAAAATATATTTTAAAACCTGTCTAAATTAACATCTATTCTTTAAATTTGATGTCTGTAAACAAATCAAAAAACATGAAACCAGA